>MDTA01039048.1_pt1 | contig 58619 bp, 52 predicted proteins | sample 811151 | NCBI WGS metagenome assembly MDTA01 (sample SAMN05326648, study PRJNA326480) | marine metagenome | isolation source: seawater | place: Indian Ocean: South | collected 2010 | reverse complement strand
TCGAATCCCGTCGTCCCCGCTTTATGGCCAGATAGCTCAGTCGGTAGAGCACTTGTCTGAAAAACAAGGGGTCGGCAGTTCGATTCTGCCTCTGGCCACAAACATGTTACATTTGTTAAAAAAAATTTATAATTTTATTCTGTTAAAAAAAGTACCAAAAAAAATTAAGAAAAACTTTATTAAATTATATGAAGAATACGAAAAAGACATTAAAGAATTTTTAATAAATAGCTATTTTGATAAAAATCAAAAGATAGAAAATAATGACCTAGAAGATCACATAAATAAAAGAATTATTGTTTCTAGATCAAAAATCATCCCATGGATTATGCAAACATTAGAATTAAAAAATAAAAAAGTGTTAGAAGTAGGAAGCGGCACAGGATCTAGTTCAATTACTTTAGCTGAGCAAGGAGCCGTAGTTACTGGAATTGATTTAGATAATAATTCGCTTAAAGTTGCGAAGCATAGAGCGCAAATACTAGATTTAGAAATTAAATTTTTAGAATTATCTGGAACAGAAATACACACACTGAATCAAAGTTTCGATGTAGTAATCTATTATGCTGCATTAGAACATATGACTATTGAGGAAAGAATTGACTCACTTCAACAGGCTTATTCTTTACTTAGTAAAAGTGGATATTTAATAATAGTTGAAGCTCCAAACCGTCTATGGATAGAAGACACGCATACTTCTGAACTTCCTTTTTTTCAATGGTTGCCCGATAACCTGGCTTATAATTATTCTAAATTTAGCAAGAAGCCGAGTTTTAATTCTAAATATTTAGACTCGGAGTTTTTAAAGTTAGATGAGTTTCACAGACGTGGTAGAGGCGTAAGCTTTCATGAATTTGATTTGGCTTTTATAAATTCGGACAATTTAAATATAGTAAGTAGCTTAAATAGATTAGTTTATTCTAAAAATTTGATAAATACGTTTGTTTACAAAAAATTATATAAGTTGTATTTAAAAAAATTTACAAATAAACACAAAGCTTTTTTTGAAGAGTATTTAGATTTAATAATTCAAAAAAAATAATGTCTATTATGTCTATCTATTGCCGATCATTTTAAATATTTATATGAACATTCCTACCCATCTGTTTCAAGATATTTCAATCTTTGACATTAGGCCTGCAAACATAATATTTTCTGAATTAAGGGATTTTTTAATCAATATCTTAAATTATGTTTTAAAAATCTTAGTTATGTAGCATGCTTAAAATTATTGATTATATTACTTAATTATTTAATAGAAGAAGATGACTAGTTTTGACAATATTTACCATCTCGTTGTCAATTTTATTTTGCTTAACCTTGTCAATGAAATATTCCATTTGCCTTTCTGCAGGTTCTGCAAGGCTATAAGTATTTAATGTTTCACGTAATCTTTGAGTAAACCTTTCAGAATCAACCATGAGCGGATCGATCGAATCATATATTTTTATTGTGTTTGCAATTAAATCAACTTCATAGGTTTTTTTACTTGTTACAACTCTCCAAGTTCTAATTTTCTTATTCGTTTTTCTTGAAACAGAAATGTTCGCATTAATACATTTATTTTTAATAATTATTTCAGCTGTTTCATAAAAATCACCGTTTTTAAAGTTTTTAATAATCTCAAATTTATCTATTAAATTATTTTTAAAGAAATATTTAAACAAAACAGATAAGTCGTGTATTGCTAAATCCATATGTGCATGTGAAGTTACTCTCTCAGATAAAATTTCTGGTGAATGTCTTAAAATTTGTATTGATACTATCTCCTCTTTTCCTATCAAACTTTTTAGTTTTATAAATATCTCATTATGTAACTCAATCAATCCGCAATACAATTTATCGGGGTCGACAAGACTCATCATTTCTTCGAATTCATTAGTAGAATTTACTAAAGGCTTCTCAATAAAAAAATAATCTGCATAATCTTTATAATCTATCAATGTCTTTAAATGCTGATCAGTTGGAGTACAAATTAATAAAGCTTTGTATTTTCTGTCTGGATCAAATGACTTAAAATTGTATTTCTTAATAAAATCTTGCTGAACTTCATTATTAATATCAATGCAGAAAACCTCTTCTTGCATTAAATTTTCTTTTAAAACCCTCGCATGAATTTTTGCAATTCTGCCACAACCTACAATTAAAAAACTTAAATTCTTACTCATTTTTTTACTGATATTTATGCTAACTGTATTTTGTCATTTAACAAAAGAAAATATATATGGTCAGAATTTTTAGCAAAAATATCAAAAAAGTAAACAAATTTGGGTAATATTTATTTCAATTTGTAAGATTATATTAAATATGAAAAAACTAAAAATTTAATTTAAGTGTGAAATTATGGATACAAATTTAATCTTATTTACATACAACTTTCCACATAAAAAGTCATTAAGAGGAATGCAATTAGTAAAAAGCTATGGTTTAAAAAATGTTGGTGTAATTGCCAGTCCAAAAGTAAAACTAGATATTAGGCAGTCAAAAAATAGAATTAATGTTACAGAAAAAGAAATAATTAACCCTTCAACTTTGGCAGAACATTATGGATGGAGGACACTAATTGCTCATCATAATTCGGAAGAGGCAATCTCTTTTTACAAAAAGCTTAAACCTACCTTTGGAATAATTTTTGGAGCAAGAATATTATCAAAAAATGTTATAGATTCTTTTTCTAATGGGATAATTAATTTTCACCCTGGTGTTCTTCCAGAGAATAGAGGTTTAGATAATTTAAAATGGGCAATTTATAATAATTTACCTCAGGGCGTGACTACTCACTTAATTGATGAAAATATTGATGTGGGACAACAAATTTATAAAGAATTTATAGATCTTGATTTGGAAGACACAATTTTTGATGTTAATTCGAAAATTTTTGACTTACAAATGATGCATCTAGACAGGCTCCTACAAGAAAATTTTAATATTAAGCATCTCGAATCGTTAAAAAGTCAATACAAATCTCAAAAAGCTGTCAGTGATCAAATTGATAATGAAATATTTAACAATTTTGAGAATTACAAAAATAAGTACTCAAAAATTTTAGAACTTTATAGTAAATAATTTTGTTTAAATTAGTTAAATCTAATAATGCTAGGTTAATTTTTACTATTCTATTTTTAGAGAGTGTTTTAAATAATATAAATGAATAAATTAATCAAATTAGACAACGTAAATATATTGATTTTGTTTATTTTCGTTTTCCTAACACAATTTTCGAGTATAAATCATGAGGTAATTGACTGGGATGAGAGTACATTCTTTGTTCTTTCAAACTACATTGCAGAAGGAAGTATTTTGTATGTGGATTTTTGGGACGGCAAGCCGCCATTGCTATTTATATTTTTATCATTATTTTTTAAGATATTTGGAAATAATTTAATTGTTGGAAGGCTAGCGGGTGATTTACTGGTATTTGTGAGTGTTTTGATAATTTATAAGATTTTGTCTAAATATTATCCAGTAAAGATATCCATGTCTGCCTCGATGATTTTAATATATTTATTCAGCTACGATGCATCTCAGCCAACCATGAGTGAGCATCTTGGTATATTATTTATCCTGACATCAATGTATATGGTATTAAAAGATACAGATCATCTGAATTACTTTAATACTGGAATATTATTTTCACTGGCTTTTAACACTAGAAACAATCTAGCATTTAGCTGCTTAGGAATTTTTTTGTATTTACTTATCACCAAAAAGAGCACTTTAAAAAATTATTTAAATCTAGTTTTGGGATTTATAACTCCTATTACTATTTTTATAATTTATTTTTCTTTTTTAGGAAGTGTTAAAAACTATTTGTATATGTTGGTTGAATTTCCTTTACAAAACACTGCTAATAGATTTACATTAGAAGAATTAAAATCAGATATTTATAGTAAATTAAATTTGGATCAGTTTATTTCGCTTGAAGTAATAATTTTGACTTTACTTGTTTTGAGTTTATTTTATTTTTTTATATATGATCAAAAAATATTTAAAAATAATTTATTCTTATTGAACATTTTTATATTTTTACTGACATTTATTTCAATTATTGCTGGTGGGAGGTTTTATAACCACTATTTGATTCAACTTTTCCCCTTTGTGGTTGTGTTTATTGCATTTGGACTTAATCTTTTGAAAAAATTTCCTATCATAAATTTAGGAATTTTAATATTTTCAATACTTCTAAATATCAATTTACTCACCTTGGGTGCAAAGAATATTAATAATTTTATAAATATAAAAGAGAACTTACCCATATTAACAATATCTAATTACATAAATGAAAATAATTTGTACAATAAAGAAATTTTAGTTTTAGATAGTCATTTAATTTACTTTTATAATGAAAATCTTAAATCACCAAAAGTAATACACCCCAGTAACCAGCCAGATATTAAAAGAAATGAAAATTGGTTAAGGTCTTTAAATAGATTGGGTGTAATCAGTATGTATGAGTTTGAAAGTAGAGTTAAAAATATTCCGGATTTAATTTTATGTAAAGATTTTTGTTTCGAATACTTAGATAAGGAATATTATGAAGATAATTATTTTTTAGACCTGAATAAAGAAGGAGTATCCTTATATAAGAAGAAATAAATTATAAATATGAAATAGCTCAATTTTTCTGATTATTCTTAAACTATCACTAAAAAAATGTTAAATAAAGTATATTTTGATGAATCTATATCAGTTGTGATTCCTTTGTACAACAAAGAAAAAAATATTAGTAAAACAATTCATGAATTATCTGAAAATTTAAACTCAGAAAATATTGAAATAATTATTGTGGAAAATAATTCAACAGATAACTCAAAAATGATTGCTAACAAAGCTGTCAAAAATTTAAGTAATAAAAATATAAAATTAATCGAAAGCGAAAATGGTTTTGGCAACGCTCTAAAAAAAGGTTTTGAAAATAGTAAAAATAAATGGATTTACTTTGTACCTGCTGATTTTGAGTGTGGTTTGTCAGATATTGAGTTTGTAACTAACCAACAACTTCATCACAAGTACAAAGTATTTGCAGGCTCTAAAGCGCATCCAAAGACACAATTGGATCGTGAAACTTCAAGAAAAATTTATTCTATTATTTTTAATAAAATTGTCAATCTTCTTTTTGATACAAGAGTACTTGATACTCAGGGAACTTTGATCATTGAAAGACAGGCCTATGAGAAGGTGGATAAAGTAGTTTCAGAAGGATTTTTATTTACAACTGAATTAATTATTAAATTAAAGCAATTAAATATAGATGTTATTGAAGTTCCACTTAAACAAATCAACATAGAAAACAACACATCTACAGTATCGCCACTTAAAGATGGTATAAAAATGCTATTTGGACTTTTTAGATTAAAAAAGCTAATCAAACGTATATAAACTTAAATAAACATTTACAGACAATATTTTAAGCCTATAGTTGTCTACAAGGTTTTTAAGTAGATTAAATAAAAAGTTATTGCAGTAGCAATCTAAAGCAAGAATAATTAATCTAATTTAGTAATATGTCAGATAAAAAATTAAATTTTGTGCTAGCAAAATATAAAAATGAAATACAAAAAATTGTTCAGGTTGGCGCGCACGAAGGTCAAGAAATACCGATATTTGAAAAATATAATTTTGAAAAAATATACTTGTTTGAACCAAATGATACACCATTTCAGATTCTTGAAAAAAAAGTTGAAGATAAATCAAATTACAAGATATTCAAATTTGCTTTAGGAAATAAAAATTCAAAAGAAGAAATGTATTACTCTACTGAAAATCAAGGTCAAAGTTCCTCATTTCTAGCTCCAGAAGTTCATAAAAAAGTACAACCGAATATTAAATTTCAAGAAAGACGAATAGTTGAGATTAAAAAATTTGAAGATTTAAACATAAACAATATAGATTTTTTGATTATGGATGTACAAGGATTTGAATTAGAAGTCTTAAAAGGATTTGGTAGAAAAATAAATGAGCTTGAGTTCATATTTACTGAAGTAAATAGAGATTATTTGTACTCTAATAATGTGCTGATTTGGGATTTGGACAAATACCTAAACAGACTTGGTTTTGTAAGAACTTGGACATCTTGGAGAACGGCTGACATGCCGTGGGGAGATGCTTTTTATTTGAAAACCTCAAGGATTAGTAAATATGCAAAAAAATATTTTTTATTAAAAAATTTATTACTTACTAGTAATTTATTTTTTAATTTATATAAAGCATTAGATTTAAGAATTTATAGAAAAAAGCTTAAACAATTTTTAAACCTTTAATTTTGTTTTGGATCAAAATTTAGTTTAGTTTAAAGATTAAAGTATAAATATGCCTCAAAATAGTTCTCAGTTTATCTCAGTAGGAATTCCTACCTACAATTCTTCTAAATATTTTGAGTCTTGTATTAAAAGTGTCATTAATAAAAAAATGATAAATCAAATAATCATTTCTGACGATGGTTCAACTGATGAAGAATTAATATCTTTAAAAAAAATAATTTCAAAATTTGAAAATATCTCTAATAAAGAAATTATGTTTTCAAAAAATCAAAAAAATTTAGGTGCATTTTATAATAAACTGGAGTTAATAAAAAAATCTAAAAATGATTTAATTTACATACTCGATTCAGACAATATTGCCGGAAAAAATTTAGATTTAGTTATTTCAGATATTTTAAAAAAGCAAGATACTGGTGATTATTTATATCAGCCAAATACCATGTTCCAATTTTATAACTATCCTAAATTAGCAAAATTTATGAGTAACTTTCAAAAAAAATACAAGGTAAAATTTTTGAAAGATGAAAAGACCCTTGATTTTAAGGATATAAGGAATTCTTTGATTCTCAATCCGGGTAGTTATGACATTGCTCAATTAATTGATGATGATAGTACCTTAACTACAGAGTTAGACACCGATTTTTTGATTGATAAGTGGATATTTTGGGTTTTGAACTGTGGAAATTTTGTAGTTAATAAAAATGATATTATTGAAATACTTGATAAAGAACCTGGTTTTAGTAGAGATTTATTATCCATTGATGCTGTTGTATTTGCTTACTATTGGTTAAGTTCAGGAAAAGCTATATATATATTAGAAAGCTTTTACCATTATCACCGAAAAAGACAAGATAGTGTTTCATTTGCAGAAAAAGAAAATTCAAAATACGCTACAAAACATTTTATTAAATTGATACTTAATACAAAATAAATTAATGTTTAGCGTTTATAAGAATAATTTAATTTTTTAATTTTTTTTGGCATAGCAGCCACGTTCTTCCGTTATCAATGAAATTATTTGACTCTAATAGCATTTCATCTTTTATATCAAAATACCTTAATAAAATGTCTTTTACTTTTGATAAATCTTTCTCAATATACGGATGATGAGATTCAAACACAAGATTGCCATTTTCTTCTAATAAAAGAGAAATCTTGGAAAAATATTCCTCCAATGTGTATTCAGTTTCTCCATCGTAAGTTGAGTGATTAGCAAAGCTCAGTACTGCTCCAAACTTTTCATTTGTTTTAAACTCTTCAAATTTTTTTATATAAAAAATTATATTTTTTTGGTTTAAAAAGTCTGAAAGAACTCCTCCTTGTTTTACAAGGTATTTATTTGGCTCAACACAAGATACAAATTTTGCTTGTTTTGCTACTTCTACAGACAAAAAACCAGAATTACTTCCAATATCTAGAATTTTTTTATTTCCCAAATCTAATAACTTGTTTATCATTTGCATTTTATGATTAGTTGCTCTTAAACCATATAAGCCAAAATTTTCATAACTTTGATATAAAAATCCTCTTCCGTAATCAAGTTCTTTTCTTTTCCATGACTTTATCACCCAACTAAAAATTTTTATGTTTACATTAAAGTACTCAGGCTTTTTTATAAGAAAGATATAACTTTTTAAAAAATTTATTATTGATAATTTGTATCTTGATTTCATAATAAAAAGAAAAAAAATAATAGGCAGAAGAGTTACTAAGAAAATTCTTATTACATTATAAAAAATGTTTGTTGATAATTTCTTAATATATTTCATATAATAAGATTTTATAATATGAAATTAACAATATTTGGATATGACAATGTTTTATTGAGGGCATATCTTTATCTATTAAAAAATAATGATAACCTTCAAGTAAACTTGATTCTTTTTCCTCAACTGTTAAAGAAATATAATAAAACAAATGAGGTATCAAAATTTGAAAAAATTTCAATTTTTGAAAAAAACAGTTCAATGCTTAATCTGAAAATACCAATAAATTTTTGGAAAGATAAAAAGATCAACAGTTTTTTGATAGATTATTTCCATAACAATTATCAAATTGATCTTTCTAATTTTAATAAATTTCTTCAAATCAAATTAAGAAAAATTGAAATAGTAAAAAAAGTAGAATTTTATTATTCAAAAAATTTTAATTTAAACACATTGGAATCAATATCATTTAATAATTTAGAAGATTACATTTTGAATACAAGCAACTTTATTTACTCAAGGTCTTTATTAGAAAATCTAAATAACAAAGTTTATCATGTTCATCCAGGATACCTTCCAGATCTTAAAGGTGCTGATGGACTTTTTTGGTCTATCCATAAATTTGAAAAGATTGGAATGAGTCTTTTTCACATGAATGAGAAAATTGACCAAGGTAAAATTTTAACTAGAAATTATTATCTTTTTGAAAAAATAAATAATAAATATCTTATACGTTTATCTCATAGTGACAAATACAAATTTTTACTTTCTTCTTTTGACCCCATCTTAAGAGCTAAGTTTTTTATAGAATCTGGTATAGATTCATTAAATAAAGACTCTTACATTGAAAATAAAGCAGGAAACTACCACACATATATGAAAGATTATGAGTTAGACCAGGCTTACAAAAAAATATTTTATTAATACTATTTTTTCTTAAATTTTTGAACGATGTTTTGTAAATAACTTCTTACTTTTTTATAATACAGCAAAAGAGTACCACCAACTGCAATTAAAAATTGTGTAATGAAAGAACCCGACACAGGATCTAGATAATTTAAAGTTGGCTCAAAAATATCAAACATAAAAATATTATAAATGATTTAGTAAGCAAAATATTAGTTTAGGATTTTTAAAAGTGTTTTTTTTACTAAATCCTTGTCAAATTTTGGATAGAACAATGAATCAATGTATTCAGACTCTTTGTAATTAAATTGCAACATGCTATCAAGATTCGGACTTTTAAAATTCAAAACAGGACCAATCTTACCTCTAATTTCATTTTCAATTAAATTAATTCCAATTTCAGATTTTTTTAATCTTCTTCTTATCTTTTTTGGTGTATCTAAAAATCCAACTGTTTTTTTATTTGTATAAAAAAACTCTAAAGCAATACCAGACCAATCTGTTATTAGGTATTCAAACAAGCTATAGTCAATATTATTTTTTGTATAAAATTTAAAATTTTGACTTTTGTTTAATCTAACAAAATTTTCAATATCCATTATATGGGGTCTTAATAAAACTTCTAAACCTAGATCTTCTAAATTTGTAACTAAATCATATAAGTAAACTTTGTAATTTTCAGAAAAATAATTATTTTTACCCCAAGATGGAGCAATCAAAATTTTATTTGATGTCTCTAGTTTTGTGTTTGTGTTTTTATTTAAGTATTGATAACCAGCTGTAACAATTTCTGTTTTTTTTGTATTTACTATAAGGCTTAATTGGTCAGAAATTACCTTATTTGGTGAAAATACTAAGTCAAACCCATTAAAAGAATTTTTGCTATAGTTTTCGTTTGGACTGTTTAGGGAGTGAAAGAAATAAATGTATTTAGGTCTGTTGAATTTTGGTGAAACTTTTGATTTTTTAAAATAGAAATTCCCAACTCCTGGAGTTGTTGTTATAAAACACTTACAACTCAGTGACCTTAAAGATTCATTTAATTCTGCTTTATTTTTGAAGTAAGAAACTTTATCGTTTTTATAACCAAGCTCCTCACTAGTTTCTAAAGAAAAAATGTGATATTCAACATCTAAATCTTCTATTATTTCGATATATGGGAGTGTATATTTTAAATATCCTGGATTTTCAATAAACAACACGATATCTTTCATATCTATGATTGTAGTTTTATTCACTAAGATTTAGAATCATTAAATAACTTTATAAACATATGAATAAGATAAAATTCGCAACACTAACTTTAGCTGCAGGAGACTCATTTTTTGATGAAACAGAAGATCAAACTTTTTTTTATTCAAGTCTTATTAACTCCAAAAAAATATTTTTTGAAGACGTAGGAATATATAAAAATTATTTTTTAATTTCTAATCATGAAGTTAATAAACAATCTAAAATTGAAAATCTTATATATAGTAAAAAAACAATTAATTATGGCAGTCTAGGGTCACTGATATATTTCTTAAACAAGATAAACCAAATACCAGAAAAATTAATTGTTAATTACGTCGATAAAAGAATTACAAAAAAAGATTTTTTTAATTTATACCAACATAGTCTTAATGCAAATACAATTTCTGCAAAAAGAATAAAAAGTAACTTAGAAGGTGAGGGGGAGACTTTTTATGTAAGTGAAAAAAAATATTTTTTTAATGGATTTGTTGTCTTAGATAAACAGGCATCGCAAAAAATTAAAAAATTAGATTCTCATTACCTTTTTAATAACATCACATATTTATTTAACACAGATTTAATTAATCAAAGAAATTCTAAGATTATTGAAAATAATGATGAAGTTTATGAAATTAGAGAAAAAAAGCAAATTGCTGAAATTATTCTTGGAAGCAAAAGCAAAAGTCTTGATAATCTAAGAACTATAAAATCAGCAATTATACCTAACTTTATAGTTCTTAATAAGTCTCAAATTAAAAATGTTAAATCTGTTATTAGCAAATTAGATAAAAAGCTTATTATTAGAAGTGATTCAGATCAAGAGGATTCATTTACAGAATCGAATGCGGGTAAATTTTTATCTATTGGACCAATAAATAAAAATAATTTGAATGAAGTAAAAAATGCGGTAACGGATGTTTTTAATAGTTATGAGGATAATAGTGATAACAATAATGTAATTATTCAGAATTACGTTAAAAACATAAAATCAAGTGGAGTAATTGTTACCAGATTATTGCAGAATTCGGCTCCTTATTATTGTATTTCTTTATCAGAAAGTACAGATTCAGAAATTGTAACTTCAGGAAAATCAAATAGTCTCAAAAATATTTATATCAGTAAAAACGTTGTTCAGCTTGAAGGAAAGTATAAGAAATATACTAAAATTTTAAAACTCATAAGAGAGCTTGAAGAGACAATAAATTATGAGTATTTAGATATTGAATTTGCTATTAATGAAAACAACGAACTATTTTTATTGCAAGTCAGACCATTAGTTCTTAAAGAAACACCTATAGATAATAAGAAAGAAATAATTAAAGGAATTAGAAAGTTTCAACAGATTCAAAATAAAACCTTAGACCTTTATGGATCCAGAACAATTTTAAGCAATATGTGCGATTGGAATCCGGCAGAGATGTTAGGAGAGTCACCAAATTATTTATCTCAGACATTGTACAAGACCTTTATTACCGACTTTTCATGGCATGAACAGCGAAGACAGTTTGGGTACAGGGGAAGAGTTAGGCAAAAATTAATGATTAACTTTGGAAATAAATGTTATATAGATGTCAGAGCATCATTAAATAGTTTTTTAACGAAAAGCTTAAGTGATAAAGATTGTGAAGCAATAATAAATTACCAATTAGAGATGCTAGAGTCCAACCCTGAACTACATGACAAGGTAGAATTTGAAATTGCTGAAACATCCTATATGTTTGGAATTGAAGAAAAGCTGTTTACTAAATATAAAGATATTTTAAGTAAAAAAACTATTGATTTATGGATAAATGATTTAAAAAAATTAGAAAAAAATTACAAAAATATATTATTAAAAAATGACTCAAAAATAAAGTCTTATTTCAAAAAATTAAATTCAAATCAAGATTTTTTTCATAAAAATACAATTAAAGAAATAAAAAATTTAATGGCAGTTCCTTTTGCACATCATGCAAGATTAGCGTTTATTTATTTTTCACAGTTGAACAACTTCGTAGATAATGAAGTAATAACCGTTCAAGAAAAACAGGAAATTATGAATAATTTGAATACAATATCTACAAAATTCTCTGAAGATTTGCTTAGAGTAAAAAATAAAAACCTATCGTATTCACATTTTTTAAAAACCTATGGGCATATAAGACCTAACACTTATGATATAAATTCAAAAAGTATTTCTGAAAAAGGAAATGAATTTATAGATTTCTTACTTGATAATATTGGAAATAAAAATGAAGAAAAATACAATTTAACAAAAACGTTAAAAAAAATTGAACATTATTTAGTAAAGAGAAGTTATATATTAAACGCAAATGAATGGTACGATTTATTTCAAAATTCTATTGCTTCTAGAGAAAATTCAAAATTTATGTATTCAAAAGCTGTAGATTTAACCTTGAATCAATTAAAGAATCATAATTTAAAATTAGATGAAATTAGTAATTTAGATTTTTCTTTTTTTGTTGATAACAAAAAATACTCCAGTGAAAATCAGTCAAATTTTGAGCTACCCGATGCAATTTTTAGCTCTAATGATTTTTTGTTTTTTGAGAACTTCAATACTAAGCCCAACTACATTGGAAATAAAATAGTAAAAGGAAATATTAAATTAGCTGAAGATGATAAAAATTATTTATTAAAAAATAAGATAGTAATTTTGCCAAATGCTGACCCTGGATGGGATTGGGTATTTAATTTACCAATTATTGGATTAGTTACCAAATATGGTGGACCAAATTCTCATATGGCAATTAGGGCTGCAGAAAAAAACATAACAAGTGTTTTTGGTGTAGGAGATGAATTATTTAATAGTCTTAAAAAATCCAAATTTATGGAAATTGACCCAATTACAAAAAAGCTATACTTTGAGTAATGAAAACAGTTCTTTTAACATCAAGGTCAATAAAAAAAAATGATGAGATCTATTTTTCTTTAGACAAAAATTGGTTTAATTACCTTTTAAACACAAAAATAACATTAATCCCTAACCTATCTTCTAAAATGAATGATTACCTCGAAGAACCTTCATATTCTGGAATAGTTTTAGCTGGTGGGGGAAATATAAGAAAAAATAGTTTGTCAAATAACGACTTTGACGATGAAAGAGAATTAGTTGAAGAACATCTTATTGAGTATTCTTTAGCAAATAATATTCCTTTAATCGGCGTTTGCAGGGGAATGCAGAAGATAATGACTGTACTAGAAAAAAAAATTGAATTTGTTCATAACAAAATAGACATAAAGGATCCATACGAACTTTCAAATGCAATAAAATCTGAAGTAACATTTAAAGGCACAAGAACTTGTTATAACAATTTTTCTATTTTGTATGATAAAAATATCGAAAATTCATGGAATGTTTTGTGTTTAGATAGTAACAGAAATATCTTAGCTGTCATTCATAAAAAGTATAAGATACTTTCTTTCATGTGGCATCCAGAAAGAGATATGTCAGATTTTGAACTTATAAATTCTTTTTTAAATTGAAAGTAATTATCTTAACTGCAGGTTCCGGATCGAGACTAAAATATGGAAAACCTAAATCTTTAGTAAGCATAGATGAAAGAAAATTAATAGATATACAGTTAAGTCAGCTCAAACTTGCAGAAATAGATATAGAAGACATTACAGTAATTACTGGCTATAAAAGTGAATTATTTTCAGATTTCAAATTTAAAAAAATCAAAAATGAGAAATACAACATAACAAATCAAATGTACAGTATTTCACTTGCTAAGCATTACAAAAATGAAAAAGAAGTATTAATTGTATACGGAGATGTCCTTTTTGAGCATTACCTTATCAAAGATATGTCAAACTCTTCTTTTGATTTTATAGTGCCGTCATATTCAAAATTTAAACAATTATGGAAATCAAGAGGAGACACTAGATTTGAAGATCTTGAAACGTTTGAAATAAGTGAGAAATCTTTTTTGATACAAATTGGAGAAAAAGTTATAGATATAAATTCAGTAAAAGGACAGTTTATGGGTTTAGTGTATTTTGATAATTACAAATTTAAAATATTTTTAGAAAATTATGAATTATTTAACGTAGAAAATAGCTATCAGAAATATATGGAATTACAAACAACTCATTTTCTAAATTATTTGATCAGTAGATCTATAGATATAAAAATTCTGCCATATGATGGTTATTTTATGGAGTTAGATAGTCAATTTGATCTTGAGATTATTCAAAAAGGTATAAATTTTTAAATTAAACGTATTATGAGTTATATGAGAAAAAAAGTTTTAATAGTAAATACATTTTTTATATTATATTTTTTAAACAAATTTTTGGTAAACAGATATCAAATCACACAAGATGAAACAAAATCGCTTTTAATTTATACTTTTATAGTTTTATTATTTTTTAATTTCATAAATATTATTTCATACTTTTTTATAACAAAAAATTCAAAAATCTTACTCTTAAATAGTATTTGGTTTTTTTTATTTCTAAATTATGGAAGCATAACTTATTTTTTTTACTTTAATAATTTGGAATTTTTAATGAAAATACCAAATTACAGTTTTTTTAGTTTTATTATCATATTTTCAATCGCTACGTATGTTGTTATAAAACTTAAGACAGATGAGTGGATTAAGCCTGTATTAATTTTTTATTTTTTATTTGTCTTCTTAATAAATTTCCCCATATCTTTTAATGGCGATTCTTCAAACAGCTCAAAATTTAAAGAAAATTTAAATATTGAATTTCATACTAAACCTGATATTTACTTTGTACTATTGGATGGCTATCCTAATTTATCTATTGCTGAGGAATTTTACTCCTATGACACTGGTAAAATTTACGAGTTGTTTCATGAAAATAATATCGAAGTTTTCAATAACTCCACTGCTCCTTACAACAGAACTGATAACACACTATCCTCAATTTTTGAAATGGAGTATTTGTTTTTACCTCCAGAAATGTCTTTTAGAAGTAGGGAAGTTATATTAGAAGATTTTAAAAATAGTAATTCGAAATTTGAACAAATATTAAGAAAAAACGGGTATCAAATATATAAATATGGAATCAAAGCTTATTGTTCATTAGAAGATATTTGCCTAAATGATTATTTTCAAGAATTGAACACAAAAAACACTGTATTTTTTGACCTTTTAATGGAAACACCTTTCAAAATACTTATTGAAAAAAATATCTTAGATACTGAAAATTTAGCAATTTTAGGCTGTACAGCAAACTGCTCAGAATCTTCAATAGATGAAAGCATAGTTGAGATAATATCAAAAATTAATGAAAATAAAAATAAGCCGACATTTTCTTTTATTCATTTAATGAATTCACATGACCCCTATATTCTAGATAAAAATTGTCAGTTACTACCTTCTCCAAACTATAAATTAGCAAAAGACGATCCTGATCAATTTAATGGGAATTTGGATTGTTCTTTTTCTGAAATGAGTAGATTAATAAACTTAACTAATTTACAAAATACAATATTAATCTTTCAGTCAGACCATGGGCCACAATATGAAGTTATGAAGAATGTAGTAGGAAATAATGTAGAATCATTAAGCGAAAATCAAATACTAAGTAGGTTTACAACGTTTTCAGCTTCTAATGTTCATTTCTTTTGTCAAAATAGGTATGAAAATTTGTCTGGAGTAAATACATTTAGAATTTTGATTAACTGTTTATCTGATGAGAAACTACCAATATTAAAAGATAATAGTTATTTAATATTTGGTAATTCTAACCCGTCAATATTTGACATCACAGAAAAACTAAATCAAGTAAAAAATTAATTTAATCAATCTAGCTACGACTTTTAATGTACCTAAAAGGTTTTAAAAGATAATAACGAATTTTTTTCATTTTGCTTTTTATCCATTTGATAGTTTTAAATTTTTTATTTAGATATCTATTAAAAAACTTATTAAATGATACTTTGGAAATTTCGTTAGAGTTAATTTTTGATTCATTAATTATTGATATCCAGTATTGTATTTTTAGTTTTTCCCATTTAAAACTTTCTTGCTTAAAAAGTTCAACATATTTGTCAAGAACATCAATTGTTATAGAATTTAAATTTTCAAAATATATCACTGGTAAATCACTAGCGGAAGAGTATGTAGTGTGAGGAGCTGTTATTGGTATTGAGCCTGAATATAAAGCCTCCCAAAATCTATGTGTATCAATCCCATTACCCCAAGGAGATAATACATATAAATTTTTTTGAAGATCATTATTGTATTCTTCCATACTTAATGTTGGTTGTTTAATAATTGCCCAGTCTTTATTTTTATAAGTTTGATAAATTTTATTTCTATTTTCGTGATTAGTATTTTTATTAAAATTTATGTATAAAGTTTTTTGTTTTTGAGAGAACGGTAAACTTCTTAAATCTTTACCTTGAAGATTTTTTGGTGAAAATTCGTTTGCTATGCCTATAGGAATAGGTATTAAATTTTTGTCTTCAAATTCTACATTAATTGAATACCACTTACTTATGCATTTAGGCTTTCTGGCGAAGAGATTTTGATTAATTCCAATATCAGATTGATGAGTGATTAACTTTAAATTTTTTATATTTTTAACTTTTCGAAGTAATAAAAATAAATCATCAACAAACTCTAAACTGCAAAAAACAATATCGTTTTCTTTGATATTTACAAAATCTAATTTATAGGTTATTTGCATCTCATTTTTTTCAACAATATATTTGTTCGATATATTTAATTTTTCAAACTGATTGTGACTCACTGTTTCGGCAAAAACAAAATTAGAATTTCTTGCATAATTATAACTATTTATTAAATCACTGATCAACTTTTTGTCCTCTGATCTTTTTTAAACAGTACACAGTTTTTTAGTTTATTAATTAATAATAAGTAAGTAATATATTTTCTTGTAAAACTAATTATCACTCATCTTAATATATACATTCATTGCCTCGTAAGGGTTAACGTATAAATTCCTTATTGGATTTTTTAAGATATCTTCCGTATCCAGCTTTTTATAATTTTTCTTATAATCGTCAACACCACAATTATAAAAATCTGTCTTTTCTGCAACGCCCCAAATTACAGTAGTTGGATTACACATGATTACATCTGGCTCTTTTTCTATATAATAACTAATGTGATTAAATTCATTTGTCTGAACTTTATTTAATTCAATAAGTTTCTCAACTATATATTCTTCATAATGATTTCCTGGATGAATTATGTATGAAACATTAGGAATATCTAAATAATATAAGACCAACAGATATTCTAGGGCTAAAATTTCATATTCATTATCAAATTCTTTATCTATTTTTTCAGACAATATTTTAAGTGGATAATTTTCGTACAGTTGGGATGTTGTAGTTAAATTATTAAACGATGTTGGTACGACCTTAAAAAGCAAAACAATAGTTGCTATCCCAATGCTCAAGCTAAGAGTTTTAATTTGTGTTGATTTTAGATATATTGTAAAAGTGCAAATAAAAAATATTAAGTAAAAAAGATGATGAGCGTAATTGTGATTTGCTATAAAATAAAGCGATAAAGATACACCTGCATTTAAGACAATAATGTCTAATAAATAAACAAAACTCTTTTTAAAAAGAAAATTAAAAATAGTGAAGAGAATGATTAACAAAATTGAAAAGTATAAAAAGTTTTCATACTGATAAAACCTTCTTAAAACAACGCTTAATTCATAGAACGAACTGTTGTTTACTGATCCTGAATAGTTTAACGGTATAGAGATGTAATTTGCTAAATAGACATCTCCTAAATTATTTAGGAAGTAAATTAAAATAAAAAATATATGAGGAATAACAAAACCTAAGCAAAGTTTTAAAAATTTAATTCTATTATTTTCATCTATAAATAATTTTATTAAATAAGGTATTAAAAACACAACAGACCCTTGGTTAATTAATGTTGAGCAGGATATCAAAAATCCAATAAAGTAATAATGACTGAATGAAGTAAGATTATTTTTTTTAATAAAAATTAATGTTGCATAGCCTATGAATATTAAACAATAAATTTCAGAAAATTCACTTACAAACCATTCATGACTGGTTACTAAGATGAATAAAAGTGCGGAAAAAATAGAAGAGAAAATATTTTTTTCTGATTTAAAATATACAATATTAAAAATTAGTAATGAACTTATATATATAAGAACGTCATTTAGAATTTTGAAATAAATTAAATTATTACCACTAATTTCTGAAATAATAAAATACAAGTATAAAAATAATGGACCTTTGGATTCCCATTGAGTTTCAAAGGGAATATATCCATTTCCTATCTCTTGTGAAGCAACCAAATAAGATGCAACATCCCATGTTAAGGTTTCATAATTAAGGTAATAATTCTGGAATAAAAATGTAGATATAAAAAGAAAAAAGTAGATTAAATATTTGCTAGAAGTTTCTTGGTTATTTCCTGATGGTATATTTTCATTGTTAAAGAAGATATTTCTAAATATTAGAATATAAATAATCAGACTTAACGAAACAAAAGTTAATTTTTTTTCATATTCAAAAAAATAATTCAAGTAAATAAATGCTGAAATAAAAAGAAAATGAAATGTTTTTTGAGCCATATAACAATATTATATTATCTAATAAAGTTATTATTGTAAGGTGCTTTTATAACATATGGATTTTGATTACACATTTTGGGAAAAAAGTCTTGACCCAGGTTATTACGATAAAATATTAGAAAATGGTTTATCAAAAAATAAAGGAATACAATCCTTTTGGCACAACACAACATTTAATCTAATAAAAAATTATATTAAAAAATCTGAAAAACATCTAGATTATGCATGCGGGCCAGGGTCTTTTACCGGAAGGTATATCACAATAAATAGTTTAGGATTTGACATTTCTACAAATCAAATTAATTATGCAAAAACAAAGTTTTCAAATAAGAAAAATTGTAATTTTGTTTATGAAAAATCTAAAGTTATAAATGAAGCACCTTTCGACACAATCACGGTACTAGGTTTAATTGAATTCTTAGAGGATGCAGAAGTTGTAAATCTAATTGATGAACTTTATTCTTTGCTAAATCATAATGGAAAACTCATATTAACAACCCCAAATTACCAACTCCCAATGAAAATATTAATTTCTCTTACCAGCATTGCCGGAAAAATTGATTACAACAAAACTTTTATAAATAAATTTAATATTAAAAAAATTGAAAAAGCTTTACATGAAACCGACACTAAAAATTATAAAATTTTTAAATATATGAATATAGGAATAGTATTTTCATTATTTTCACATCAGCTTGGAATACAAATTCAAGAGTTAGTCGATAAAATTTTTAAAAAAAAGTTTGGTTTTATGTTGGCAGTTATTATCGATAAAAAATAATTTTTATTTATATAATTGTTAGATGAGTAAATTTGGCATCTCTCTAGTTCTTCCAGTACTTAATGAAGCAAAAAATTTAGAATATTTTATCCCAAAATTTGCACAAGTTATTGAAAACAGAATTGGCGATAATTTTGAAATTATTGTTGTTGATGATAATTCCACAGACAACACAGCAAGTGTTGTAAGAAACCTTCAACAACTTGGGTTAAGAATTATTTATATTTTAAGAAACAATGAAAAATCTTTACCTCTGTCAATTTTTGAGGGTGTAAGAGCATCTAATTTTGACACAGTTATGTGGTTAGATGCGGATGGTTCTATGGATGAAAAAGCAGTAAAAAATTTAGTTGAAAATTACTTAACTCATCCTGAAGTTGTATTTATAGGTTCTCGTTTTGTCTTAGGTGGTGGATACAAGGGTTTTGACAAAGATAAAAAAAATGATGTTACTAAAATTATAAGTAGATTGTTAAATTCTGAAGAATCAATACTAGCTGTTACGCTTTCGAAATATTTTAATTCATTATTATCAAAAATTTTAAAAGTTAATGTAAAAGACCTTACAAGCGGTTTTATTGTTGGAAAAAGAAAACATTTTAATAAAGAGATGTTCGAAGGTTTTACATATGGAGAGTATTTTATAAATGTGGTTGTGCAACTTCACATTAAGAAAATAAAAATTACGGAAATTGGTTATTATTGCAATATGAGAAAATATGGAAGCTCAAAGTCAAGTGAAAATTTGTTTAAAATGATATTACTTTCAACCCCTTATATACAAACTGCCTATAAGTCCAGGAAAATTATTAATGAATATAATTGATAAAAACAATCGAACACTAGCAATTGTTACTTTTTACAAGGATATTGTTGAAAATAGAGAGTTTGTCACAGATGTTTCTGAAGAAATGCAGTTTGCAAAGTTTAATTTAAAAAAAGATTATATTGTTAATAAGCATTACCATCAGAAACAAGAAAGAACTATTTACTCAACAGCAGAAACAATTGTTGTCTTAGATGGAAAAATAGAAGTAAGTTTATTTGAAGAAATAAGTAATAACTTAGTTAAGAAGATTGTTCTTGAAAGTAAAGATTCTATAGTTATGCTTCACGGAGGTCATAGCGTAGAAATTTTGGAAGATGCTAAGTTTGTTGAAGTCAAACAAGGTCCTTATATGGAAAATTTAGATAAAGAAATTTTTTAGTTTTGATAAACGTTTTTGAACCCGAAATAACCTTTAAAGACAGAATTGAAGTATATAAAGCATTAAAAAACAAAAATATTTCTGGTACATCTAAAGAAGTAAGACTTTTTGAAACATCATTAGCATCTTACTTTGAAAGAAAACATGCTGTAGCTGTTTCCAATGGTAGTGTTGCCTTAGACCTTGCACTTAAACTTTTGAACTTAAAAAAAGACGATGAAGTGATTTTACCTTCATTTACTATAATTTCTTGTTTAGCTGCTGTCATTAGAGGTGGGGGAAAACCCGTTTTTTGTGATATTGATCCAAACTCTTGGAATATGAACCTAGATAATGTTAAAAAGGCTTTTACAAAAAAAACAAAAGCTGTTCTTATGGTTCATACTTATGGTTTATCAGCAGAAGCTGAAGAGATAGAAAAATTTTGTTTGGAGAATAGTATTTACCTTATAGAGGATGCATCAGAAGCACACGGTCAATCATATAATGGTAGAAAATGCGGATCATTTGGAGATATCTCTACATTAAGCTTCTATGCAAATAAAAATATGACTTCCGGAGAAGGCGGAGCTTTATTATTAAACTCATTGGAAAATTCTGAAAAATTAAAAAAAATGAGAAATCTTGATTTTAGTAATACCAATAGATTTAAACATAAACATTTATATTGGAATTATAGACTAAGCGGCTTACAGGCTACCTTAGGAAGATCACAACTAAATAATTTAGAACTCAATATTAAAAACAAAATTAACCAAGCAAGAGTATATGATAAATTATTTTTAAATTACAAAGATTTAGTTCAGGTACCTAGAGACAACTTTCTAGACGTAACGAACCATTATTGGGTATATGGAATAATTTTACAAAAAAATGACATACGAGATAAAATCATTGATAAACTTTATGAAAAAGGAATAGAAACAAGACCTTTTTTCTTCCCTCTTCATTTGCAAGAAATTGAAAATATAGATTTTGTTAATAATATTGAACTGCCAGTCACTGAATTAATTAGTAAAAATGGACTTTATATACCAACTGGTTCTCACATTAATGTAAAAAAACAAAAATTTATAGTAAAAACAATCATAGAGTTATTAAGTGAGTAATATTAAAAATCACTTAAAGACAATTCTTTATGTTTCAAAGATAACAAATGTTAATAATAAAAAATTAAGAATTTTCATTTCAGTACTTTTTTCAAATCTTTCTGTTGTAACAGATCTAGCAATTATTGTTTCATTTGCTACATTAATTACTGGAGTTATGGAAATAGATAGTATTTTTCTTGATGTCTTAATCAATAATTCATACCTAATTCCTGTACTCGTAATTATCCGCTTTTCTTTTTTATACATCGAAAAAATGAACATACAAGCACTTCAATTATCAATTAGAGAAAATTTAAGAATGCATATATTAAAAGAAGTTTATAAAAAAGGCAACTATTCGCTATCAGATGCTACTTTTTACATAAACGAACTAACACAGCATATAGCTTATTTTTATAATGCGCTATCTCTAATTTTTAGTGCCTTGATACAGTTAATAATCTATGGATTTTTTCTAATCTACTCAAGTCCTCAAACGGTTGGAATATTTTTAGTTGGTGGTTTAATTTTATTTTTTCCTACTAGATATCTTCTTAAACTAAGTAGGAAATATATTCACATTTCTTATGAAAAATCTATTGGTATTTCGCAAGATATACAGCGTGTTCTTGACAATCTATTTTTAATAAAGATTTTGAAAACAAATAATGAAGAATTTACAAAATTTAAAAGAATTAATGAAGACTTTACATCTGCCCAGCTAAAGAATTTTAAATTTGGTGCAATAAATAGTTTTTTACCAAATTTTGCTACAATTTTTATTTTTTCAATATTAATTGTTTTTTTTAATTTCTTGAGCATCATAACTCTTGAATTTATTGGGGTAACTTTAAGGTTTGTACAATCGTTAGGCAATTTTAATGCATCAATGAATGCGTATGTAAATTCTTTTGTTCATCTGGAAAAAATAGTTTTAATTGAAAATAATAAGTCATACGGTAAACCACCAGTTATAGAATCATCAATAAGTAATGGAATTGAGATGGAAGATGTTCAATTTTCATATTTTAATTCAGACGAAAGCTTATTTGAAAATCTTAATTTAGTGGTAGAAAAAAACAAGCATACGGTAGTAACGGGCACTAATGGTTCGGGTAAAAGCACCCTCTTAGGAATAATGTCAGGGGCTCTTGAGATTCAAAAAGGAGAAGTAAAGCAGAGCTCCTCTAAAATTTCTTATGTGGGTGTAAATCCATTGATCATTCCTGGTACTTTAAAGGAAAATTTACTTTATGGAAACGATGTAAAAATTTCGGATAATTTAATTAATAAAGAAATTGATATTTTTGAACTTGATATTGATATATCAAATAACATCTCAAACTCTGTTTTATCTTCAGGTCAAATGCAAAAAATTGCATTTATAAGGGCTTTTTTAATGAATCCTGAGATTTTATTTTTGGATGAAGCAACAGCAAATCTTGATGACAGTACCAGAACCTTAGTTGGTGATATTTTAAGAAAAAGAGAATTAACAATAATAAATTCAACACATAATCCTGAAGACTATATTTTTGATTCTCACATTAAAATAAGAAAAATTGAAAATAAAAGTCAAGTTTTTAATGTAGATTCTTAAAATCTAATATTTCTCTATCAACTAATTTAGAAAAACTATTTTCCTCGTTAATCCTTTTAATTGAATTAGATGATATTTCAAGTTTTAACTTTTTATTATTATTTAATTTAGTAATTATTTCTTGAATTTCTAATGGATTTTTATATATGAAACCATTTATACCATTTTCAATAATTTCTAAATTATTTGGTATGTCTTTTACTATCACAATAGATCCTGATCCTTGGGCCTCAAGAATTACTTTTGGATTACCTTCATATTTAGAAGTTGAAATAAAATAATCAAAATTTTTATATATTTTTAATAGCTCTTCATAACCCACAGGTTCATAAATATTTAAATGGACATTATTTTTTTTTGCATACTCTAGTAATTGATTTTTTTGACTCCCATTACCATAAATTGTTAAAGAGTAGTCCGAACCAATAAGGCTTTCAATTGCTTCAAAATAATTTTTTTGGTTTTCAAGCCTTCCAACAGAGAGAATTTGTTTTTTGTCATTAAAATTCCTCTCTAATTTTTCTTCAATTGCTACCCAATTAGGACGATACTCTAATTTAGTACTTTTAAATTTTTCATTAAGAAAATTCATGTCACACAAACTTGATACAGAATATAAGTCTGCAAATTTAAGAGATATAAATGTTAGTAATTTATATAAAAATATAGTCGACTTTTTTTTATTTTCTTTGATGCTAAATTCATACATATCATAACCAGTTCTAATAAATAATTTTTTTCTAGATATTAATTTAAGAATTATTGCAACCCAAGAACCCATAAGTTGATTCTGTTTAATAAGGTTAAAGTTGTTAGTCTTTTTATAAATTAAAATTGGGTAATAAAGTGACTGTAAATATTCTAAAAATTTATTATTTCTTTTTTTTATAAACTTATATATTGGTATTACATTAAATTCATCAACCAATTCTTCATCAGATTCATCTCCATATGTAACAAAAGTAATATTTACCTTGTGAGATTTTAAAAGAGATTTATAAAATTTTAACTCTCTTTCCAACGATCCAGTTTTTTGCCAAAGCTGTAAAGAGTATCCAAATGTAAACAATAAAACTATGTGCATTAGAATTATAATAACTTAAGAGTAGGAAAAATAAATTATAACATGGAAAAAGTCCTTATTGTTCACACAAAATACCAACAAATTGGCGGAGAAGATATCGCAGTGTTAAATGAGTACAATTTCCTTAAAAATAAATTTATAGTTGAAATTATTTATTTTGATAATTCAAAATTTAATATTTTTACTTTATTAAAAATATTTTTATTTAATGTTAATCAAAGATCATTAAATGAACTGAAGTTAAAAATTAAAGAATTTGATCCAGATTTTATATATATACACAATTTATGGTTCAACGGATCAGTAGGGTTGCTGAAGTATTTAGTTAAAAGTGATATAAATTTTGCATTAAAATTACATAATTTTAGAAACACCTGTACAAAAAATATCCTGACTAAAAATCATATAGGATTTAATACTTTTTGTATGGGCTGTGGCAACGAATACAAGAAGTCAACAATATTAAACAAATATTTTAAAGATTCGTGGTTTAAAAGCATTTTAGTCATGAGATATGGAAAGAGTTTTTTTAAAATTTTAAAATCTCACAGTTTTTCCATATTTGTTTTAACAGATTTTTATAAGAGCTATTTAATGTCACTAGGTTTTAATGAAAATAGAATTACAGTATTAAGAAATTACATCAAGCCACAAAATTTTAAAGCAAACACTTCTCCGAAAACTGAAAAATATATCGTTTATGCAGGGTTAATATCAAAGGAAAAAGGCATAGAAGAACTTATTGCAGCTTTTAAAAAATCTAAATTAATTTCTGAAGGATATAAATTAAAAATTATTGGGAATGGACCAATTTTTAAAAATGTAAAACAACAATATCAATCTTCAGAAGTTGAATTTCTTGGACAGCTTTCAAATGAAATTACTTTGGATATTATTAGTAAATCAAAAGCGGTTGTTACAGCAACAAAGCTCTATGAAGGCCAACCTACTTTATTATGCGAGGCAACAAATTTGAAAGTTTTATCTATATTTCCGAACAATGGGGGAATTGCAGAATTTTTTCCACCTCAAACTAAATTTAAGTTTACATCAAATGATTATGAGGCTCTTAAAAATAAATTCGATTTACTTTTAGATGATCAAGTAGTCAAAGAAGAAATAATGAATAATTATGAATTTTTAGAAAAATTAATTGATGAAAATTATATTTTTGATCAATTTTTAAAAGTGATTAATAAAGAGATAAGTGATGCCTAACAATATTTCAGTAATCCTCTCTGTTTTTAATGGTGAAAAGCATATAGCTAATGCAATAGAAAGTGTTTTGAATCAATCTTTTGAAGATTTTGAATTTTTAATCCTAGATGATGCTTCTACAGACAACACATACAATATAATTAAAAGCTATCAGAATATTGATACAAGAATTGAACTACTTAAAAATAATTCAAACATTGGCTTAACTAAATCATTAAATACTCTTATCTCAAGATCAAAATATGAATACATTGCAAGACAAGATGCTGATGACTTAAGCCTAGTCGAACGTTTTGGTAGTCAATTAACAGTGATTAATTCTGGAGATTATGATGCTGTTACAACTCGTGCAATTATTAAAGGAGAAAATACATATACACCAAATTACTCATATTATTTACCCAGAAGATTTGTAATGAAAATTAAAAACCCTTTCATCCACGGTTCTTTAATGATTAAAAAAAGCGTGTTATATGATTTAGGCAAATATAATGAAAAATTTTATTATGCACAAGATTATAAGTTAATGAGTGATTTGGTTAAGAAAAACTATAAAACAAAAATTATCAAAGAACCTTTATATGTATTAAATCAAAAAAATAATATATCTACAAACTTTAAAAACAGTCAAGAGTATTTTGCTAATTGTGTGAAAAAAAATATCGATCCTGAAATAAATACATGAGAATAGCAATTGGTTCTTTAGTGGTTGATGGCCCCTGGGGTGGTGGTAATTTTTTTGTTAAAAACTTATCAAAATTCTTGATTGATAATGGACATGACGTTCATTTTGACCTAAAAGCAAATAATTTAGATATTATATTAATGATTGATCCAAGAAAAGAAAGTTTAAACTCTACTTTTAACCATCATGACATACAAAAATATAAAAAATTTATAAACAGTGATGCCATTGTTATTCATAGAATTAATGAATGTGATGAGAGAAAAAATACAGATTATTTAAATAATTTTTATAAAGAAGCGAATAAACTTGTTGCAGATCATACAGTATATGTCAGTGATTGGCTCAAACTAGTTTACGAGGATGATTATAAAACTAATTCAACTGTAATAATGTCTGGTGCGGATGAAACAATTTTTAATAGACAGGGAATAAAAAATTGGGATAAAAAATCAAAAATAAAAATTGTAACACATCACTGGGGAGATCATTGGAATAAAGGCTTTGAGGTGTATAAGTATTTAGATAAATTGATGAATGATAATTTATGGAAAAACAGGGTGGAGTTTACATTTATTGGAAATTTGCCTTCAAACTTTTATTTTGAAAACACAAAATATTTAAAACCTCTTTCTGGTTTGGAGCTTGCCCAGGAGTTGAAAAGTCATAACCTTTATATAACAGGATCTTTAAATGAGCCTTCAGGTAATCACCACATTGAAGCCGCACAGTGTGGCTTGCCAATTTTATATATAGAGAGTGGAGGAGTGCCTGAATTTGCAAGTGGTTATGGATTAAGTTTTGATCACTCTAATCTAGAGGACATTCTTGATAAAATTATAAAAAATTATGATATTTATTTTGAAAAAATTAAATCATATCCATTTAATTCGACAAAAATGTCAAAAGATTATCTCGACTTATTTTTAAAATTACATTCTGAAGCAAATAATGAAAATCGGACGATTATTCATACAGTTATTGCCAGTAAATATAAAAAATATATCTTTAAGATTTTTTATATATCTAAGATATATTTAAAAAGCGATAAAGTAGGAAATAAATTGTATAGAACCTATTTATTTATTAAGAATTTAGTAAAGTGATCAACAAAAATAATATATTAAATTTATCAATTAATTTATATTTAATTGTTCTTTCTTTATTTATAATTTTTGGTAGGTCATTCTCTGGAATAACTATTTTTGGAATTAGGGTTGGCGAAGCAATGGTGGGTCTTTCACTAATAGTATCTTTTGGAATTTTTTTATTAAAGATTTTAAAAATTAATCTAGGAAATAAGGATCTAAGATTAGTTTCATCAATTTTATCTTTAATTATTTTTTCATTCTTATGTTCAATTTTTTATACTAAAGGCTCTTTTCTTTTAAGTTACACATACAAGGCTAGCTCAATAATTTGGACTATTTCCTTTATATTTCTGAGTTATGAAATATTCAAAAGAATTGAAACAGAACATATTTTTTTTAAAGTAGTTCCTTATTTTCCAGTTATTTTATATATTTTAAGTACTATTCATTTTCCTGAAATTCTCATTAATTTTTTTACAACTTATTCTGACAAGTTTGATTTTGTAAAAGGGTCTGACTTACTACTAGCTTTTGTAGTTTGTCAATTATTTGTAAGAAACAAATATGAAAATACCTTAAAGGGTTTTTCATATTTTGTGTTACTAAGTGCTATTTATGTTCCTTTGTTTATATATAAAAGTAAAGGTGCTTTTATTCCAGGCGTGATATTTATTGCTATAAATTCTGTATATTACATAAGCATATTAAAAACTGAAAAGTTAAAGTCAGCTCTAGTTATTTTTATTTGTATTCCTTTATTCTTCTTATCTACTTTCAACGCTTATGGTAATCTTTCATTTAAAAAGATGGGTATGGATCAATACTCACAAGAAGACTCTATTATATCTGCTGGTTCAAATGCATTAAAGATAGTTCTAGATGAAAAAAATACACCAGAAATCTTTGCTTCGTTTTTTATTTTAGATGGAAGAATTTATTCTCAAGAACAAATGGCCAACTGGAGATTACAAATTTGGCAAGATATTGTTAGAGATTTATTTTGGGATGCTAACTATTTCCAAAGTGAAGAAAATTATTCTCTCGTAAGAGAAGAGGGTTCACTTAGAAATGATTTAACATTTATTTTTGGTTTTGGGTACAACGAAATTTTACCTGCAATGAACCATTGGGAGAGAACAGGTACAGATGGTACCAATGAAAATCCCCATAATTTTTTTATATACTCTTTAGGAAGAGGGGGGTTAATTTTAGGAATTTTGATATTGGCGCTTCATTTTTCACTTGGTTTAATTTGGAAAAATAAACATAAGTCAATGACTATTTTACTTTATATAATCCCAATATTATTTACAGCATCTTTTGACGCATCTCTTGAAAGTGTAAGGTTTCCATTAATTTACTATAGTTTTTACTCTTTTTTTCTTTTAAATAATATAAATAAAAGTAAGAATTGAATAAATATACATATAATATAAAAAGATGAAAAAAGCACTAATAACTGGAATTACTGGTCAAGACGGTTTTTATTTAACAAAGCTGCTTCTAGAGAAAAATTACGAAGTTCATGGAACTATTAGAAGAACATCTAATATCAATACAGAAAGAATTGACCCTCTTATCTCTGAATATAAAAATACTAACCAATTAAATCTTCACTACTCAGATTTATTAGACTCATCATCAATAAGTCATTTGATAACTACGATAAAACCTGACGAAGTTTATAACCTTGGTGCCCAATCCCATGTTGCAGTATCTTTTAAAAATCCAGTTTTTACCTCTCAAGTTGGGAATCTTGGATCCCTGTCTATTTTGGAAGCAATTAGGTCTCTTGATAATGACACAAAATTTTACCAAGCTTCTTCATCAGAAATGTATGGTGGAACCGGTATTAGGACTTTGAATGAAGATTCTGAATTTGACCCTAAAAGTCCATATGCAGCATCTAAAGTTTTTGCACATAATATGACAAAAATATATCGTGAATCATACAATATGTTTTGTGTAAACGGAATATTGTTCAATCATGAATCACCACATCGAGGTGAAACTTTCGTAACTAGAAAAATTACAAGAGCAGTAGGCAGAATAAACCAAGGTTTACAGAAAAAAATTACGCTTGGTAATATAGATGCTTCACGGGATTGGGGATTTGCTGGAGATTACGTTAACGCGATGTATTTAATGATGCAACATAAAAATCCAGATGATTGGGTAATTGCAACTGGTGAGACACATACTGTTAGAGAGTTCTTAGAAATTGCATTTAATGTTGTTGGACTAGATTATGAAAAACATATAGAAATTTCAGAAAAATACTATAGGCCGAATGAAGTAGATTACTTACTCGGAGACCCTTCCAAGGCTAAAAAAGAACTCAAATGGGAGCCAAAAATGAGTTTTGAAGACTTGGTTATTTCAATGGTTGAAAGTGATATCAACAAAGCAAAGCAGGAAAAAGTTCTTATGGAGAATGGAATGCTTAGCCCCACATGGGAAAACGCTACTTAAAGATTTTGGCGATACCAGTTATAAGTATATTCAAGACCTTGTTCAAGAGATGTTTTTGGCGCCCAACCGTAGTTTCTTATGATGGAACTATCGAGTAATTTTCTAGGATTACCATCTGGTTTATCTAAATCAAAAGTTAATTCACCATCAAACCCAATAATTTTTTTAATTAGTAATGCAAGATCATAAATAGTTATTTCCTCAGAACTACCAATATTAATTAAATCTTCCTCAATATTACTTTCAATCAAACTCTCAATACACAAGATTAAATCATCTACATAAAGGAATTCTCTTAAAGGCTTTCCAGTGCCCCATATTTTGAATTCCTTACTTTTATTTATCTTTGCTTTATGCATTTTGTGTATAAGAGATGGAATAACATGACTATCCATTTCTGAAAAATTATCATTAGGTCCATATAAATTTGTTGGCATTAAATTTATAATTTTGTGACCGTATTGTTTTGAAATTGATCTACCAAGTTCTATTGCAGTAAGCTTGGCCATAGCATAAGGTGAATTAGTTGGCTCAAGTACTCCACTCATAAAACTAGATTCTTTTATTGGATTTTGTGCATCTAGTGGATAAATGCAGCTACTGCCAAGATTGATAACTTTTATATTTGGAAAGTCTAATATTGATTCAAGTACATTTAAGTTTATTTTTAAATTTTCAGTCAGAAATTCTACTCTTTTTGTATTATTTGCGTAAATCCCTCCAACTTTCGCGGCTGCATTTATTAAAACATCAGGTTTAACACGATTAATTAGTTGTTTTGTACTTTCAAAATCAAACAAATTTGCTTCTTCTCTAGTAGAAGCAAATACTTCTAAATTATTATTGTTAGAAAGAATCCTTTTTGCTGCTGATCCTACTAATCCATTACCCCCAAGAATTAAAGCATTTTGTTTTTTACTCATAAAAAAATTATAACCAACTAAAAATTTTCATTAATGTTTAATATGTCTAATAACTTTTTGTGAAAAACTTCTAAATTATAGAATTCTGCCACAAGTTTTTTAGAGTTTTCAGAAATTGTTTTATATAAAACTTTATCTTGATTTAAATTTATAATTGCTTTCTTCCATTCTGAAATACTATTATCTTCACAAAAAATAATATGTTTTTGATTTTTAAAGTTTTTATTATCCCAAAATCCCTTGGTTTTAGAAATGATTACTGGAACACCGGAGGCCATTGCTTGAAGAGAAACACTTTGGCCTGATGGTTGATATGAGTCTTTTAATGGCAGAATTACTGCAAAACTATCTTTATAAATTTGTTTTAGTTCTAAATCAGTTAATTCATAATTATTCCAGCTTCCTTTAACAAGTTGAGAATTATTACTTAAACTATTTTCATCAATATTTTTAGATATAAATAAAAAGGTAAATTGTGGCAATTCCTTTGCCACTTCTTGTACAAAGTCATAATCTCTATTTCCATCATTTCCTATAAATAAAATTTGATTTGAATTTTCATTATTAAACCTTTCTTCATTCCAAAATTCATAATCAACCGAAAAAGGTAGGAAGATAAACTTTGATTTTTGTTTGTTTTTAGAAACTATTTTTGCGTAATCTAACTCACCTTTCCCAAGAAAAACCAACTTACTAACTTGATTTTCAAGCAAAGAAATTATGAGCTTTTGGATAATCCTAACAAATCGATTATCTCTATTTTTACCATATAGACCCATAATTATTACGTAGAATTCTGTTTTACTAAAAAATTTGCAAAAAACAATAATCGGTAACAGAGATATAGCCAACCTATCGTTTGTGATCAATACCTTTTCTGAATTAAAAATTGTTTTGAAATTTTTAATACTTATAATCTCACAAAAATAAAATGGTAAATTTGATATTTTCCTCAAAACCTTGTCAATAAATCTTAAAATTAATTTTGAACCTTGTACACTCTCTTTTTCGGGTAACATTTCAACTATTTCTATTTTTTTACTTAATTGGTCAAAATGAAAATATGAGTAAAAAAATTCTTTGGCCTCATAATTATTATTAATTATTTTTTCTACTCGTCCATGGCCAAATACATACGTTAATTTATTTTTAGACATATCAAATTTCATGTTAGTTTTGTAAATAACAAATTTGTCATATTTTATAAATAAAACGTTAATCTAGATATATATATGTGCGGTTATATTGGAGCAATTTCAAAAAATAAAATTGATGCTGAAAAATTAATACAACAGAACAAATTTTTAGTATGTAGAGGTCCAGATAAAAAAGTTGAATTGAATTCTAACTTAAAGAATCTTTTCGGAGTGAATAATGATTTAAACGTATCAGCAATATTTAATAGATTAGCCATTATTGATCTAACTGAATTAGGGGACCAACCAATGTACTTAGCAGATAGAGGGACACTAATTTTGTTTAACGGTGAAATTTATAATCACAAAGAGCTAAGAAAATCCATGGAGCAGCAAGGCATAAAATTTAAATCAAATCATTCAGATTCAGAGGTTGTTCTTAATGGGTTATCATATTTTGGAATTGATTTTATAAAAAAATTTATAGGTCAATTTGCGATATTCTTTTTATACACAAAATCCATGAAAGCTTATTTAATTAGAGATAGAGTTGGTCAAAAGCCATTATTTTACTTTTTAAAAAATGATCAATTGAAGTTTAGTTCAAATTTAAGGTCTCTAATACATGATGAAAAAAATCTTGAGATAAGCAATAACAGTATTCAAAATTATATAAATTTTGGCGTGGTTCCATTTAGAGATACAATTTTTTCGAATATTTTTAAGGTACTCCCAGCAACATATATTGAAATTGATTTATCTAATTTCAAAAAAAATGAAAATCTTTACTGGAACCCAGCAGAATATGTTTCTGATAAAAAATTAAAAAGTGAAGAGTTTTTTGAATATTTCGATAATGCCGTATCTTATCGTTTAGAGTCAGATGTACCAGTAGCAAACTTTTTATCTGGTGGGATTGACTCTACATCAATAATTAAAAATATTTATGAGAAAGGTAGTGATAAATTAAATACTTTTACTGTAAAAAATAAAAATATTAAATATGACGAATCGTCTTGGGCAAATCAAGTTGTAGAAAAATACAATACAAATCATATAGAAGAGGAAATAAGTTCAAATATCGGTTTGGACACAATTGAAGAAGCTTTAGGCTCATTTGACGAACCATATTGTGACCCTTCTTCTATTCCATCGTATATTATTAGCAAAAGTATTTCTAACTATTTTAAAGTCGCTATTTCAGGTGATGGTGGTGACGAACTGCTTGGAGGATATGTAAGGACCCGCGAGCTGCTTCATTCTAGAAAAATAAATAATAATTTTATAAATACGATTTTTAATATATATCCTGCAAGACTGGGAACTGGTCAAAATATTTTAAGTCGTACAAGAAATCTTCAAAAAGCTACTAGTTCATATTTTGAAGATAGAAAGTTAATGGGTTTATTAGGTCTAGATTTAAGTAATGATCATTCATATATTGAAACAGATTTTGATAATTATAAAAATTTATTACTTACAGAATATAAATTGTACCTACCTGAAATGATGATGCTAAAAATTGATAGAACATCAATGGCAAATTCATTGGAAGTTCGATCACCATTTGTTGATCATAAATTAATTGAATATATGCTCAGTCTAAATAGTGATGATTTTATAAAGAATCAACCAAAGTTCCTATTAAAAAAATATCTGTCAGAAGATTTCAGTAATGATTTTCTAAACAGAGACAAGAAAGGATTTGTTTTTGATATTGAGAATTGGGTATACATAAATAAAGATACTATTCTCTCCACAGTTAACGATGGTAAAATTATTAAAAATCTTAATAACAATGTAGTAAATGCACTACTTAAAGTTAAGTCTAGAGCCAATGCAATAAGGTTGTGGAAAATATTTGTACTTGAAAAATATATAGAAGGAATTAAAAAATGAAATCTGAAATTCAACAGGTAATTCGAAATTTAAATAAGTTTCTTTTTAAAAAAAATATTCCAGACAAGATTTCATTTTATTTTCATGAAATTGAAGATATTGAATACAACGCAATTAAAAACTTAATCTTATTTTTTAAAAATTTAGATTACGAATTTTCTACAATAGATAACTTTAATTCAAAGTTAAATAGTGACAAAAAGTTAGTTTCTTTGACTTTTGATGATGGGTTTAAAAGCTGGTTAAGATTGATCGATTTATTTGATAAATATGAAATAAAATCTACGTTTTTTATAAATTCAATATTTTTTCAAGAAGACGATTTAAGCAGGTTTATGAAGAATATAAATATTTCTGATGAAAAAAAATTATTAGATTTATCTCAATTTAAAGAAATAATTAACTCTGGGCATGAAATTGGATCGCATACTCACTCTCACTTTACTCTCTCAAATTTGAGCTATGAGGATTTTACTAAGGAAGATATAAAAAATTATAATTTTTTGAATCAATACTACAATGTCAGGTCTTTTGCGATTCCCTATGGGATGAGAAGATATGTTACAAAACAACAGTTGAAATATTTAAGCACTAAATATGAAACAATTTGTTTTGGTGAAGCTGGTATGCAATTTAAAAACAAAAAGGGTTACATACAAAGGCATCCATGGAAAAGTAATAAATCTTTCTTTTACAACATTGAAAATGTTTCAATTGATACAAGCTTATTTAATGGTTTAACACTGAGAAGTGGCCTCGGCTAATTTACAAATTTTGAAACCCCAATAGTTAATGGAGAGATAAACTCTTTTTTATCAACAAAAGTAAGAAATTCTGTCTCATAATTATCATTTTGATTAACAAATTTGTAATATGCAGAATCTACTTCAGTATTGTCAGAAATTATAATTAGTGGGTTTAATTTTTTATCTTTGAGAAAATCAAATATAAAGTTTTCACTATTTTTTTCATGAGTAGAGCATACGACAATTGAATTATTTATATCAATTATTTCATTGCTTAAATAATCTTCGACACTAGACCAATAAAAATTAAATTGGTTTGTATTTTCGATTAAATAGGATAGGCCACCTTTTCTTAAATTGTTTTCTATACCAATATATGATTTGTTTTGATCAACATAATCTAAGTTCTTATAAATTAGATAAGGTAGTTTTCCATGACTTATCCCGAATTCAAATATGTAATCAACTTTTAATTGTGAAAATAAAATAAATGCAACTATTCGGTAGTCCCAATTATTGTCTTTGTTTAAATCATAAAAAAAACTATTTTTTAAATTATGATTTGTAAAAGATACTTTTGTTTCAAGAGCTGAATTTATCATTTGAGTAGATATATCTTTATCTATTTTGTAAGAATTTTTTAAATAGAACTTAAGAGCTTCGATTGAGTTTGTACTTAATGTAAATGTAAAATTTGTGTGTTCTTTTGATGTAAAAAGCCAATTTAACCCTTTTTGAATTTTTAAATATGTATTTTTTATAAAAAATAAAATTCGTTTTAAAAATATTAATATATAAATTACTCGACTGTTTCTAATAAAATTTTTAATCATTGTCATTACCTTTGGCCTGAAAAATTATACTTGATAGGCATGCAATTAATGTGATTAAGTTAAAATACGGCGGTGCATTTGGGTTAATATTGTTTTTTTCTATTAATTCAAAAGTATTGTATCTGCAGAGTGTTAAGTGTAGAAATTCATCAGTAAGAAACTCAGCATCATCGCAACTATTTTTTGAAAGTATATCTTTAAAAAACGTCTCACTATCTTTGTTAGAGTTTTTACTTAATTTTTTATTTTTACAATCCGAATTTAAATTATTTTCAATTCCAGATGCATGAACTCTTCCAATTAAATCTTCATTAAAGAATATAAAATTATTTATGCTACAAAATATATTGTATTCGTTTTCAACGATTAATTTGTTTGAAAATTCTTGACTAACAGACTTTGGATGTCCGAAAATAAATAACATTAAGAGAATAAACGTTGTACAAAACAAAAATTTATAAAAAACTTTAGTTTTTAATAGTAAATTAACAATAATAAATACAAATGCAACTGAAAGCAGGAAACCATAATAAAAAGATTTAAATGTGTCTCCTCTTACCGGATTAAAGTTATTCGAGGGAAACCCAAGAGAGTTTATATAAAGTATAAATATTCCAATAAAAGGCCCTAAAAAAAATTGTTTTTCGTATTTTTTTGAAATTGCAAAGTAAATAAGTAAGCTATAAAAAATTATACTCATAAAAATACTTATTAATTTTTTAAAATATAAAGGAGAATCGACAATTATATTTTTAAATGGACCTTTATAAAGTATTTGTCTATTTTCATTTAACAAATTATCTGAATTAGAAACAAAAACTTCTTTTACATTTTGAGAGAAGTAATTTCTTTTCTCATATATTAATTGATTAAAGTGATCACCGAAACTATCGAGTAATGTTAACTGAATTATTGAATTAGCATGAATACTATTATTATCAGTCTCAAAATAAGGATCTTTAATTAATTGTTGTAAATTAAAATTAAATAATATTTTCCAATTAGCTTTGTTATCAAATTCTGAGTCGTAGGCTCTGTAGAAATAGTTATTTTCAGTAATTTGTATATTTTCATACATTAGAAATCCAAAATTTAAAATTAAAATTATTGAAACAGAAAATATAACTTTTAGTCCAAATACTTTGAATAAATCAAAATAGAAAAACAAAAAAAATAAGATAAACATCCCTGCCAAAGAAGCTTTTGTATTCAATAAAATTGATGCAAAAGGAACCGCTAAGTATAAAAATTTTACATTTTTTGTTTTTTTTGCTTTTTCTACTAAAAATAATATCCAAGAAAACATAGCAAATGTTAATATTTCTGGTTTCATTACAGACCTCATATAGATCATCTGCGGGAAAAAGTTGAGTAAAATTAAAGCTAAAATAATATTTTGAAATTTGTATTTATAAAGTTTTAATAGTTTATAAATCCCAATTAGACCAAAAAAAAATAAAATACTATTTACTTCCACAATTGAATTACTAATTATTGTGTCAATATTTGAAATATTTATGATACTCAAATTATTAGAAAAATTTAAGTAAATTAAATAGTAATATAATACGCCTTGTCCAAAATCAAATTGTACATTTAGACCACTAAAATTTTCAACATAGTGAAAATACTTATCAAAGTCTGAATTATTTGTGGGGTTGTAAAAGAAGGCAATCCAATTATGTGTCAAATAAAAAGTAAATATTAAAGATACAAAATAGGGTAGTTTTTTCTTATTTAACATTTTTTGAACTATTAAATAGTGCAAACGAATTTAAAAAATATAACAACAATTTAATACCGTCTGAAAACCGTGAAATTTGAGTTGTTCCATAAACCCTAGCTTTGTAATGTACAGGATACTCTAGTATTTTATCTCCGTAGAATGCTGATGAAAAAATTAAATCAAAATCCCCAAAAGGGTCATTTACTTTGAGTTTTGACTTCCATTTATTTAACTTTTCAATTAATGATTTTTTAAAAACTTTTGTCCCACACAATGAATCAGTAAGATTAATTGATATTAGTAGTGAAATAATAAATTGAAATACTAAATTACCAATGCTATTTAACCTTCTCATTGCACCATGTTCCATTTTGTATACAAATCTTGTTCCATTTACAAAATCAGCTCTACCAGTTTCGATAATTTCAAAAAAATCATTTAAGGTATTAGGATCTACACTGATGTCTGAATCAAGTATTGCAATAAGCTCATGCTGAGCAACTTCTAATGCTTCAAGTACGCCAGGTCCTTTTCCCATAGTTTTTTGAATCATAACTTTAATAGGCAGCGAAGGATTTTGTTCTTTTATTTCATAAGCTTTGTTGACTGTATCATCGGATGATTCAGCACAAATCATAATTATTTCGTACTCTGATTCAAAAATAGGGATTTGTTTTATTAGTGGCTCTAAATTTTTTTCTTCATTTTTAGCAGGAACTATAACTGTTTTACTATATTCTTTATAATCTAGTGGTTTAAGAGAAAATAAAAGATAGTTGTTTATGCCTAATTTAAATTTGTAAAACAACATTTCTAGTAAATTATTTAAAAAATCACCAAGATACAACATTTTAAAAGGAAATATTTGCCTAGAGAATGAACTATCTAGAGAATATCCAGCCGATTGAGTTATAGAATTGATTTTTTTTATATGAATATATGATCTAGAAGATGATTTATTTTTAAAATTAAATAATTCAAATATTGTTAAAACTAAGTTCCATTTTGTATTTATAGAGTTTATGAGAATTTTTCCATCAGGTTTCAGGATTGTTTTAATTGTTTTCATAAATCCATATATGTCATGAGTTACTTCATAAATATCAGTTATAACAACTAGGTCGAATTTTTTTTCATCAATGATTTTTAACTGTTTTTCAAGAGTAATATCTAGATCTATTTCAAAAAGATTATGTTTCTTTGTTGTATAGTTTTTAAATTGATTTTGTTTATTAATTAAATGAATCCACTCCGTATTATCTAATACATACCTGTTAATTTCATTTTCATGCCGCTCGAAGTATCTTTTTGATTTTATTTTAAGCATATTTGTTACTTTGTTATTTTAACTAATGTTTTTAAAAATACTTATTTATTCTTCTAATATAAAAAGAGTGAAGAATAATCCAAGAGCTGCAAACTTTTTTTGGAGTGGTGAGTTGACTTTTTATGAGTTATCAAATTTATTATCTTTTAAAAAAAATGGTTTTGAAGTTATTGTTTGGTCCTATGAAGATTTAAACCTGCCAAAGGGAATACTACAAAAAGATGCAAGTGAAATTATCTCCCAAAATTACCTGACTTTATTTAATCAGAACTTTCAAAAACTAAACCTTTCTTCTTTTTCAAATCTATTTAGATATGAGTTGTTAAAAAAATATGGTGGATGGTGGTTTGATTCTGATTGCATTTGTTTAAGGCCAGTAGAAGATTTTGTAAAACTAACAATAAATAGCCCATTTGTATTAGCATATGAAAATTCAGAATTAATTGGTAGCTCTGCAATGTACATTAATGATATGGAGATTGTCGATTCACTTAGAACCGAAATTTATAAAAGAATAGATAAAAACAATTTTAAATTTTTTTGGGGTGAAATTGGTCCTAATTTAATTACAGACGTTTTTGCTGAAAAAAATATCTTTAATATGGTTTTGAGTTCAAATACTTTTTTTCCTGTACCGCCAAGTTCTATAAAATTGTTTTTTTTACCAAAAGACTACCCTTTATTGTTAGAAAAAATATCAGAATCTTATATTTGCCATACTTGGAATGAAATGTTTAGGAGGTATAATATTTCTAAAACAATTCTTCCACCAAAAAATAGTTTCTTAGATAATTATATAAAAGAATTTTATCCTGACTTAAAAAATCGCAGATACTCAAAACTTATGAGAATTAGATTTAATATAGTAATCCAGTATCTTTTTAAAGCCATCTCAAGAATTAAGACATTTACTAAATATGCAAATTAGTAATTTAATTATCAGATATGCAAGTTATTTGCTTGGCCTTATATTTACTGTTGTGAACATATTTTTGGTTACCTATTATCTTGATGTAAATGAATTTGCTGTTTGGGGCATATCATTATCATTAATATATGTATTTTCACAGTTAAGTCAACTCACATTTGTACAGCTAATTGAAAAATACTTTGCGACTTATACAAAAGATGTGATTTCAGCAAAGTTATATCAAATTATAAAATTTGTTGTATATATTTCCCCAACATGGTTCGTAGTTTTATCATTACTTGAAAATATAGATTTTTTCGCAAAGTACAAAATTGAAAATATCTATATTCTATTTCTTTTAATTACTGTTTCTGCAGTTTTTGAATCTTTAATCGAGATATTTTCAAAATTTATGCTTGTTTCCAATAAGTCTAAGAATATAGATATTGGAGAATTGTTAATTTTAAAATTTATAAGAACTATTTCTTTTTTCATATTATTACATTTTGGATACAGTATTTTTCATTTATTGTCAATATCAATATTACTAAGAGGTATATTTCTGATATTGCTGTTTACATCGTCAGAAAAAAACCTTATCAATTTTGTTATAAAAGTTTTTAAGTCAAAAATAAAATCTGAATTGTTTGATAAATTTAAATACACAATTCTTGCATTTCTTATTAAATCTCTCCAGGTATCTTTTTTGAATATTGCTTTTTTGATTTATACAGATATAAAAGGTAAAAATATTGCCTCAGTTGCTTTGGGTGTAATAATAATTAACAATTTACGACCTATTGCATCTTCTTTAACTAGTTTAATTTTTCCAAGCATTTCTATGATGGCATATAAAAATAGAGTTGAAGATAATTTTTTAATTAGTTCAACTTTTATTACAACAATCATTTCTTCAATTTTGATTGTAGGAGTATTAATACTTATAGAATTTAAAGGATTGTACTCAATTTATTTTGAAAAATATGATGATTCGATTTATAAATTGGTACCATTTGCTGTTTTTACTGCAACAATTAACCCTATATTTCAACCAGTATTTTTATATATAAAATTTGTAGGAAAAGAGCTAAACCAACTTATTAATGTTTCTATTGCGTTTATGATTTCATTATCTTTAGTTACATTTACAGATACGAGTTTAATTTTTTGTTATTTTATTTTTGAAATGTGTACATTAATAGTTACGACACTTTCCTATAGAAAAATAGCTACAAATAAAAAAGTTTATTTAATCTCAATCAGTTATCTTTTAACAAGTATCTTTCTTTTGGTTGAGTACTTTGGAACTAATTTGGATCATAGACCATTAATTCTTTCTTTACCGTTTTTTTATTTGATAGATTATTATATTTACAAGTCAAATAAGGAAAAAATTAAAAGTATATTTAATTTCAACTTGGATAAAAATTGAATTTTTTATATTGTTTTGATAGTAAATATAACCAACAAGCATTTAACTCAATTAGTTCTATTCTTAGGGTAGTAAGTGAAAAACACAATTTTTATATTATCCACAGAAAACCTAAAACATTTAATCATTATTTGGAGAGATTAAAAAAAACCGAACATAACTTTGAAATATATGAATTTCAAAATAACTATGGCTCTTTTCCTAGAGTTTCAAACACTCATGTATCGGAAGCTACATATTATAGATTGTTCATTCATGAATATCTCCCAAATGACCTAGATTACATAACCTATGTTGATGCTGATATAGTATGTTTAAATGATCCCATTAAAAATGTCTCACTTCATATCAATCGTTTGAAAGAATCTTCGAAAACAATAGCTGTAAGAACTGAAGAAGATGGAAATTTAGAATATATTCAGAGGCTTTCACTAAACCAAAGTAAATACTTTAATGCGGGGGTAATGATTATTGATTTTAAGAAATGGCAAAAGTTAACTTATGAAAATAAATTTGTTAATAATTTAAATAGTACTTACGACAAAGTTTTATGGTGGGATCAAGATATATTAAATGTTACATTTGATGGAAATTACGTTGAATTAGATATTAATCTTAATTTTCCAATCCATGAAGAAAACACATTTAGTAAGAAAGAGATAATTAAAAGTGTAAATTTTTTACATTATCAAGGAAAGCATAAACCTTGGTCTGTGAGTTCATTCTTAAAGAGCCACAGTGCGTTTTACCAGGATCAGTTTAAATTAATTAATAATCATAATTACCATCTAGTTATTAATAAGCCTTTTAAAGATACTTATATCTTTATAAAGTTAATAATTTTGGAAAAAGAATTAGGAGATAAATTTAAGCTTGTTAAGATATTTTTCCAGTCTTTAGTAAAATATTTCATTAACAAATAAAATTTGAAAAATATGAATAAAGCAATCAACATACTTCTACCGGTATTCAATGAAGAAGAGTCAATAAAAGAATTTCTTAATGAATTGATTAATGAAGTTGATGGCATTAGTGGTTGTTCTTTCTTTATAACTATTGTAGACGATGGTTCTATTGATAAAAGTTGGGATATTATTAAAGATTTAAAAAACACCGAAAAAATAAATTACAGAAAAATAAAATTATCAAGAAATTTTGGCCATCAAGCAGCAATAGCCTGTGGAATAAATAATTTTCATGAAGATTGTATATTAATTATGGATTCAGATTTTCAAGATGATCCCAAGTACGTCCCTAAAATGATAGATCTTTGGCTCAAAGGAAGCAAAATTGTACTAGCAAGAAGAATAAAAAGAAATGATGGTTTTTTTAAAAATATAATTTTTGGTCTATTTTACAAAATACAGTTCTATTTTTCTGATATTAAACTACCAAAAAATGTTGGCCATTTCTCTCTTCTTGATAAGAGGGTGGTCAATGTATTAAATCAGATGCCAGAAAAAATTAGATATTTAAACGGCTTAAGAGCATACACAGGCTTTGCACCTGAATTTGTTGATGTTGAAAAAAATAAACGAAAGTATGGAAAAACAAAAATGAGTTTTAGCAAGTTTTTAAATCTAGCTTTTAGAGGAATATTTGACTACAGCGTTAAGCCAATTAGATTTATAGGACTGTCAGGTTTAGTAATAGCTTTTGGAAGCATTATGTTTTCCATTGTTGTATTTATACAAGATCAAATATTCGGAATTAAAGTTTTTAACTGGGATTTCGGACTTTCTTCAATCTATTTTTTATCTGGACTCCAGTTATTATCATTAAGTATCCTTGGAGAGTATGTGAGTAATATATTTATTGAAGTTAAGCAACGTCCAATATACATAATTGATAAGATCATTAACGATTAAAATTGCACTCAAGCAAATGGCTCAAATTGATAAATTCATTTCTTAATTTTCTTTTTTCTGTATAAATAGTTTCACAATTGTCCGTTTCTATTGAAATATTTTCACATAATCCGCTTTCAATCTCCGGCCTATGAATTGTATAAATATATAAAGAGCTTCTAGAGTCAATAGTATTTTCGGAAATATAGTAATCAGTAAATACTTGACTAGGAGTACAACTCAAAACTACATAATCTTTATTGATTAAATCTTTTGTGTTACTAACTATCTTTTTTCCTGAAACTCCCCAATAGTCTGTTTCCCAATACCCACAACCTCCAATTTTTTCACAGTCTATTGTTATCTTATCCTCTTCAACCAATTCATTGTAGTAAGTGTAGGTGAATGGATATAGGGAGTATTGTGTGTATACCATGAGTGAAAAAAATAAAATCAAAAAAATATTTTTAAAAATTTTATTTTTACCATGATTAAACAACCTGGAGAAAGAGAGTGTAATAATATGAATGATAAAAGGTATTAGAAATAAATATTGCCTTATACCATCGTAAGTGACAGGAGTTGTTACCGAAAAAAAGATTAAGATTGTAGAAATAAAAATTATTGAAAATTTTGAAAAAACATCCATGTTATTGTATCTTCTTAAAAATAAATAAACTCCATAAAAAAATAATAAAATATAAGGCCAGGGCAATTGATAAAAAAACCATGTAAATAAATAATTAAAAGGCAGATTAGTTGCACTAAGAAACTCACCATTTGTGAGGACTAAACCGCCCCATTCCAAAAAAAACTGTGTTTCGATTGCCCCTCTAACCCAATTCAGAGGGTATCTCCAAGCAGATGGAGTTAGGAGAAAAAATAAGAACAAAGAAATTAAACCTATAAAAACTAAATTAATAAAGTACTTAAAGTTGATTCTAATTTTGTTTAGAAAAAAATAATTAAATAGTAAAAAACCAATAAATATTACTCCACTGAACCTTATAAGCAACAATGATGAAAATAAAATAGACAATATTAAATTAGACCTTAAGTTACTTTTAAAATTTTTTGTAAACAAGTTTTTGTTATTTAAGACAAAAATACATGATAAAAAATAAATTAACGCAAAGGGTACATCTTTCAAATTAAAAAATAGATGCCCGTTAAAAGTTGGTGTCAAAAGCAATAGGATTAAAAAGAAAAAAGAATTTTGTTTATTAGTAATTTCAGTATATTTTTTTTGTATAAAAATTAAAACTACCAACATGCAAATATAAAAATATAAGAATCTTAATGTATTCTGCTGATCCAATTTTGTTAATGGCTCATAACCAAAAAAATAATTTAAAAATGAAATAAGTAGTTCATTTAGAAACTCTACTTTTGTTAGTAAGAAAATTATTAAGGGTATTAAAAATCCATAAAATTCAAAGTTGTAATTGAATTCTCCAAGGAAGAGATTGTTAAAATCAGTAAAATATAATTTAACCTTATCAATAATTATTTGAGATGTGTTAATGTACCCTAAATCATCCCAATAAGTTCCAATATATTGAACGTTGTATACATGAATTACCGAATATATAAAAAATACCAAAAAAATGTTATTTTTTTTCAATATTGTAAAAATTTTATGTTTCAATTTTTATATTATATCTCAAAAAAATATTGAATTTTTAATATTTAATTGGAAAATGTGATAAGTAAGTAGAAAAATTATGTACATATGCAAATAAAAGAAAAGCTAAAATTATAAAGTATGTTTTCAAATTTTTGTTTTTGAGATCTTCTAAATAACTTGCAAAAATAAATCCAATTAAATGAAACATTTGAATAATGTAAGTTGCTTTTATAGTATCGCCAGTTGGTATTTCAGGATATTTAATTAAAAACCATAAATATCCAAAGAATGAAAAAAGTATTCCGTATTTAAGAAATTTATGAAAAAATTTACTACCTTTTAATTTCTTTGATTTAAAAAGTGAATAAAGGATGAGAACAGTTGGTATTAATGAAACTATATTTACCCTTGCCAAGTAACTTCCAATTAACATTTGATTTCTTCCAGCTAATAAATCTCTGCTTGTAAAAACAAAATGACCCCAATAATCTCCCCACAAGTCGGAATAAAGAATTGGAAAAAATTGGTTTGAAAAATATGGTCTTATTGGTTTATAAAACATTATTAGAAACTCACTATTAAAGGGAATATAAAAGTCTAAATTTTGATTTTTAAAATTAAAAGGTAAAGGGTCTTTATTAAAACTTGTAAAAGAACCATATTCAAAAAATAAATTAAAATAAAACCAAGACGAAATAAAGAAACCTAGTAAAAAAGAATAGGAAATAAACTTTAAGTATCTATTCTTATATTCATTTTCTAAAAAAAATACTATAAATATATAAGACAAAAATAGTAAAAAAGCCCATTGCCTGCTCAAAGCCATACACCCAATAAGTGTTCCTGCAATCAGCACATCAATTGGTTTAAATATAAATTTGTTATTTGAAATCTTAAGTAACTTGTACATTAATATACTGTTAAAAAATAGGATATATATTTCGCCTCTAATCATAGATACTGTCCTGTAATTAACTGCTAAAAGAGAAATAATTAAAATTAGATTGATATTCAGTAAATTTTTATTTTTTTTAAGAATTTTAAAAGATAACAAATAAAAATACATTGTCACTATATATAAGATTGATTGAAAACCCTGAGTTGCTGTACCGAGTATTTGTTGACAATCATTAATATAATTTTCAGAAACAATTACATTTCTACAAACTACTTGAATAGCAGCAGGAAACAAATATGGAATTGGGGGATTAAAAAATTCTCTAGTAAATTCAATTGAAGGTATTGAAATCTTATAAGGCAAATACATAGCTATGTAGTGTAGATAACTATAGTGTGCCTCTGCATCGTAACCTTCTATTGGGTCGTAATGTAAAATGTTGTAAATTAATATAAAAATAGATGTTGCACATAGAGAATATGTAGCAAATTTTATATATCTATCTTTCAACATATATTTAATATAATCAACCATTTTTTCTTCTAGCTCTTTTAAACTTTAAAAAAATAAAGATAATAATTTATAATGTTTCTTATTTTTTAGTTAAATAGTTTTAATTTGTATGCTTTAGCATAATCATATAAATTTCTGTTTATATTATTTTTTATACCAAACAAATCATAACCAAATTGGTTTTCAGATAAAATCTTTAATTTTTCTTTAATGTATTTAGGATGATCGTTCATACTTAGTTTTAAAATATGATTTTTGTACCTAAGTTTTATCATATTACTCCATGCATTAAAAGCTTCTTCTTCTGATTCTCCACCTCTGTCGCCCCACTCGTCAAATTCTCTAAACCATGCTCTTGCAAATCTTGCTCTATCTTTAGCAATCACTTCCTTTGTTTTAAATACAGAGTCGTAATTCCATATCGGAATTTTTACTAATGGAAAATTTTCTGGTTCTAACAAAACACCATCCAATGTTGGTTGGCACAGATCGCCACCACCATTCATTTTTATATTTGGAAATTTATTTTTATTTAGTGCAATGCACATATTGGATTTTATATGATATCTATCAGGGCTAAATATTTGATATTTTGGAAATGCTACAGTTGGTAAGTCACTATATTTACCTAATATATTTTTTAATTGATCAATATATTTTTCATGGAAAAAATTGTCGATGTCCATTTGAATTACCCAATCACCGGATGATTTATTAAAACCCTCTTGAAAAGTTTCGCCAATATAACTGAAACTAAATTCACTAGGCCATTTTTCTCCTACAATTATAACTTCATCAGCAAAATCTTTGTAACAAGATAAAGCCTCTTCCCATGGATCCATCCTTTCTTCAGGATTTGTCATAGATGTAAAGATAGAAATTTTCATATTTGGTTAATAAGGATAACGCCTTGTGTTATTAAAAATATGAATAAAATTATAAAAACATCAGTTTCTCTTGACCTGTTCGGATAATAGATATTTAAGTTATCCAATTTTTTAAAAAATATAAAATATATTGGAATAAATATAAGTATTGTAAAACGCGGGATCGGTGCAATTACTGAATACCACGCAGCTCCAGTAAAAAGAATTAAGGAAATGAATGTAATGTACAAACCAAAACTCTCATTGTTATTTGTAAAATTTTGTGGCGATTTTAATGATTTTTTTAAATACTGAAGATAACAAAAAAGTAAAAATATTGATAAAGACATTGCGCCGGTAAACTCGTTAATTGAAATATAGTAAATAAATATACTTTTAAATCCTTGAAGAAACCTGTTTATAATTTCCTTATTAGAATGTTCATTTAAATATTTATTAAAAGACGGAATGTTTTCTTCAGGCATATTTGGCCAACCAATTCTATCTCCATAAAGTTTCGTACCACTTTCTACATCGTCCCAAGAGTCATACCAAACATAAAATGTGGTATTTACGTTGTAAAATATATAACCATTAAATTTATGATAATTTTCGATTAAATATGGGCTGCAAATAAATAGAAATACTAAAAATGAAAAAATAGAATTTGTAATAACATTTTTTAAATGCATTCTCTTTTTTACAACATTGATAATTGCAATAAAAAACAGTGAACTAATAAATAGATTTAATCCAGTAGCTTTAAGTAAATATAATACTGAAGAGACAATTCCAAATTTAAAATATTTGTTTAAATTAGGTAATGCCAACAAATCATTGACATATAAACAAAATAGACCGAAAGTTATATAGAATAGCGGTTCTACTACAACATCATGCACATAAGACATAACTGGTATAAACAGAGTAAAAATTACACAGAAATAAAAATATAATTTTGATCTAAATAATTTATCAAGTTTACTTACATAAATATATGAAAAAATTAATACAAAAAAAATATTTGTAATTTGAAATAATCGATATTGAATGCTTATATTTGAATCTTCAGTGTAGGTAGTGAAAAGCAGATAGCTGAACAAAGGCATTCTATTTCGATCACCTAAATACCAATTATTTTCAGATTTTTGAATCGTTTCTACGTGATCAATATATGCTAATTCGTCAAATTCTGGATAGCTGCTAAATACTATCGCAACAAAAGAGGATGATAAAAAAAAAGTTATAAAAATAAAAATAAGAATTATTTTCGAATTCTTTTTAACTTCTAATTTAGCAGTTAATGTTTTAAGTTTGCTCATAGGAATTTTTTATTATGTTTATAATCAACATTATACATATCGAAAGATCTAGAATTTAAAATTGAATGATTACAAATACATAAAGCCAAATTTTTTAAATTTTTCTCTAATTACGTTAATAAGTAATGGTGCAATTTATTATTTTCAATTCTACTTACAAAAAGAAAAAGTAAATTATTATTTATGTACCGAAATCAAAAATTACTCTTTTAAAATATTTTCAAGAAATTTAGATTTAATCTATCCAGAAAGTTGTTATTTAAAAATATATGGTGAAGGTATTGCTAATATATTTTCTTTTTATAGTTTGGATGAATTTGTGTATTTGAATAGACCAATATTCGTTTTATATATTGCAATAATTTACAATATTTTAATTTTTGTAAACTTTTCATCTTTAAGTTCTCTAGCAATTTTGAAAGCAAGTTTTTTTATTGGTCAATTATTTTTAACAGCTGTAGTTTCGACTTTTATTTTTAAAATTTTTAATTTAGCAAATTTGTCCTTAGGAAGGAAATATATTGCTTTACCCTGGCTAGTTGCTATTTCTCCTATGTATAAATGGCATATATTTGAATCCACATCTATGACTTTTACATTTTTAATACTTCTAATAGGAATATTTATTTGTATAAAAAATGAGGATATAAATTTAAGTTTGTATTTTTTTGTAATTGGTTTAATTTTTTTGATACATCGTTCATCGTTATTAATCGTAATATTTTTTATTTTGTGGAGTTATATCAGTGATGAATTAACTAAACAAAAAATTAAAAGTATTTTTTCTTTTTTTATTCCAGTTATTTTATATTATGCATCTATATATTTATTTTCTAGCTTTTCTGATCATCAGGCTGAAGAATACAGGCAATTTATTTGGATTTTAGATTTACTTCAAGGAAAAGAAACTCGAGTAGGTGGATATTTTTGCCAAACTCCAAAGTCAGCAATTATTTGTTATTTAAAAGATCTAGTCAATCTAACTAAATATTTACTATTTCCAGCATTGACATGTTTTTTATATTTATTATTAAATTTAAAAAAACTTCATATGCCTATTAAGAGAGTTTTATATTCAAGTATTATTTTTTGTATAATTATTAATTTTTTTTGGATGTTTATTGGTTGGTATCCGCCAATTAGATTTTCCTATTACGGTTTTGGTAATTTAATTATTTTTTTATCAATATTTATATTTTTTAATCTTGAGAACATTTTTTCAAGAATATCATTCTTTTTTGGGCTTACGTTTTATTTTATTTTTTTGAATCACTGGAATAGCCCTTTTGTTGTTGAACAAAATATATTTATAAAAATTTCAGCGCCTCTTTTAATTTTTGCAGTTATTTTTGATTATTATAAAAACAATCTAAAAAAGGCTAGCTGAAAAAATCTTGAGTTATCTTACATATATAATCAAGCTGCGTTTGTTTAATATTCGGCCATATTGGAATTGAGATAATTTCTTCACACGCCTTTTCTGCTTGAGAAAATTTTTCTTTAATTCCGTGTGCTGGCAAGGATGGAAGAGTTCTAGGGTAATAAATAGCTGAAGAAACACCTTTTTCACCAAGATAATTATTAAATTCATCTCTCCTACCTTCTTTAATGAACAAAGAATAGTAGTTATAAGTTGAGTATGAATTATCAAGTAATTCAATTCCTTTAATTGAAGAAAGTTTTTTGTCATAAAACTTTCCAGTAGTAATTCTTTTATCTATCCACAAGTCAATTTTTGCTAGTTTTAAATTTAATATAGACGCCTGTATCGAATCAAGTCTTGAATTATAAACAAAAACTTCGTTCAAATATTTAGTTTCTGCTCCATGGTTTTTGATCATTTTACATTTTTTATAAATTTCTTCATTGTTTGTTACAATTGCACCTCCATCACCATATGCACCAAGTGTTTTTGTTGGAAAAAATGAAAAACATCCAGCATCTCCTATTGTTCCTAGTGATTCATTAAAATACTTTGTACCAAATGACTGAGCAACATCTTCAATTATTTTTAAATTATATTTATCTGCTATTTCCTTAATTTTTTTCATTTCAGCTGAATTACCAAATAAATGAACAGGTAAAATTGCCCCAGTATTTTCATTAATTTTTTCTTCAATTTTATTTACATCAATATTGCAATCTTTAAGGTCTATATCTACAAATACAGGCTCAAGGCCTACTTGAACGATTGCCTCAGAGGTTGCAAAAAATGAAAAGGATGGAACAATCACTTCTTTTTTTTCGAGATTTAAAGCTGCCAAAGCAATCATGAGTGCATCAGTTCCGTTTCCAACCGAAACGCAGTACTCAACATTTAAATATTTAGATAAATTTTGTTCAAATGCTTCAACATTACTGCCACCAATAAAGTCCCCATTTAAAATATGATCTTCTAGTAAATTAGAAAGCTCTTTCTTGTTGGCTTCTAATTCATAATCAAATTCGATAAATGGTACTTTCATAATTAACTGTGTAACTCTCTATTTTCTTGAACGTCAAATAGGATTCCAAATAAGAAAAAAATAAAAAATAAAATTATAAAAGTAGTCAATGCAATGAAAGTAAGTTCTGGTACATAGCCACTAATCAAGTATTTTGAGATAGAACGATAGGTAAATATTGGAATGCCGGTAAATAGCATAATAAAGGAAAACATAAAACTTATTCCAGCTGGAGATAGATTTTGGACTATTAATTTTTTAAACACCCTAGAAAAAAATAATTTTATTAATAGGTATATCAATTTTGGGATAAATGTTATTAGTCTTATTCCACTCTTCTCTTCTCCATAGTGGGGTTTAACTTCTATATCTGTTACCTTTGCATCAGCTAAATTTAAAAGATAAAGAAGGTGACCGGGATACCCGTATCTTTTGATAAGACTTTGTATATTTAATTTTGGTAAAATTTTTAGATTTAAAGCTGTATATCCCATTTGAGGATCCATAAGATGATAATATCCTGAAGCAAATTTGGTTAATAGAGTCAAAAGAGTGTTTCCAAAAAATCTGTGTTTAGGCATTATATTTGAAACTCCTTTGTACTTTAATCGATTACCTTTTGTGTAGTCATATTTTTCCTGAATAACTGGTTCAATTAAATTAAAAAAATCTTCTGGTAAAGCTTGCGCATCTCCAGGCATAACAACCCCAATGTCACAATTGTTTTTAAAAGCTTCTTCATAACCTTTAATAATTGAGTAACCAACTCCTGAATTTTTTTCATTGTTTATTAAGATGATATTCTCATTACTTTTCGCAAGTTTTTCAACAACACTTTTTGTAGCATCTTTGGAGCAGTCATTTATTACAAAAATTAAATCAACTTCCTCTGGTACAGAATTAATTGATTTAGCTATCAACATTTCTTCATTGAAAGCAGGCATAATTACTGCTATTTTTTTTGCATCAATCATTTTTATTTTCCTGTTTAATTTTATTACTACATTTTTCTAAAAAGGAAACAACTTTATAAGCATGGTTTATATCATTTATTTCAACTTTTCTTTTTTTTAAACATTGTAAAAAATATATTCCCTGCTCTTTAAGAGGTTCTTTATTTCCAATTTTGACAACTTTCGAAGTGTGTCTATCAATTGATTTTGTTTTTTTATTAATTTCTGTATTGTACAGTCGTAACTTATTCTTTTCTGTGTCAGAAAAAACCAAAGAGCCTTTATTTCCAACAATTGTAAATCTTTGCTCTTTAAAAGGATGTATCCATGAAACAAAAATATGTGCGTTAATATTGTTTGAAAACTTTATTAAAGTAAGAGTAGTATCTTCAATCTTATTATTAAAAACTTTATTTGACTGTACATCAATTTTTTTTATATCTGATTTAATAAAATCTAGAATTAAAGATATGTCATGGGGGGCAAATGACCACAACACATTTTCATTTGGTCTTATTTTTCCTAAGTTTAATCTATTAGAGTATGCATATTTTAAGTCACCAATAGTGCCGTTTTCTATTAAATTTTTCATTTTCTTGACGGCAGGATGGAAATGTAGTTGATGTCCAACCATTACTATTTTTTTGTTTTTCTTTGAAATTTTTTCAATTTCCCTAACTTCCTTCATGTTGAGGGCTATTGGTTTTTCAACTAGCACATCAACTTTCTCCAAAGCTTCTTTTGCTAATTTAAAATGAGTTTTTGCAGGTGTGCAAATAACAACAGCGTCTACAGACATTAATAATTGTTTGTATGACTGAAAAAATTTATATTTTTTTTTATACCCTTTTGATAAACTCAAATTTTTTTCATAAATTCCTTCAAGAACACCTAGCTCATCAAATACTCGTGCTTGATTTTTCCCCCAATAACCAAAACCTACAATACCTATTTTCAAATTAGCCATAACTACAATTATATATACTTACTAATATTGAAAAAGAGACATATGACATATATCGATAAAACAGCAATCGTAGAAAAAGGTTCAAAAATTGGAAAAAATACAAAAATATGGCATTTTACTCATGTTATGTCATCTGCTGTAATTGGAGACAATTGTACAGTTGGTCAAAATTGCTTTATAGGTGAAAATGTAACTATTGGTAATAACGTAAAAATTCAAAATAATGTATCAATATATGATGGAGTTGTCTTAGAAGAAGATGTTTTTATTGGTCCAAGTGTTGTCTTTACAAATGTCAAATTTCCAAGATCCAAAAAACCTGTTAATAAAAATTATGAAAAAACAATAATTAAAAAAGGGGTTTCTATTGGAGCTAATTCGACAATTATATGTGGGGTAACAATAAGTGATAACTCATTCGTTGGAGCCGGTTCTGTGGTGACAAAAGATTTGGGTAAAAATGGACTTTATTTTGGCAATCCAGCTCGACTTGTAAGAAATTTAGATGATTAAATATTTCAATCATTGCTAGTGTTAGAAATTGTGTTGTAAATCAACTTAACAAAAAAGAATATTGTTATAACTACAATTACAAAATATAGACCTGAAATCTGATCAGCTTTCTCGATTAAAATTTGAAATTTTTCATTATTTACAGGTAGACCAAATTTACTAAATATTGAATTTAATGAATCTACTGAGAAAATATAAAGAATAGGTTTTAAAAACATTAAACCCAAATAGCTAGTTATGAATATTTTCAAATAGGCATCAAAAGAAAAGAAAGATTTCAGATAACCAGTTAGATAATCTTTTTGAGTGTACCAAGACATTTCTCCAAATGAATTAATTGTCTTCTCCAAACTTAATTGAGTATCTGGGGTGGTTTCAAAAAATAAAGTTGATAAAAAAGAAAAAACAGATAAATATATTAAAAACTTATGTACAAATTTAAGTTTCAATTTATTAAGATTTGAATAGTAAACAATAAGAGCAATAGGAGTTAAATTTACAATATACCTGAAGCCATAACTAGACCCAGTTGATTCCCACATTGCTTGAATAATAAAAACTTGTGCAAAAGTAAGGATTAGTATTAAATCTGATTTTTCGACATTTTTGTTTATTAATTTATTAAAAAAATTATAAATAACAATAATTGTAGAAACAAAAACTATAGGCTGAAACCATAAAAGTCCAAACTCTTGAGTAAACAAGATAATAGTAAAGTTTTTTAGTAGTTCGAATAGATATATAATATTTTCATTAAAATTTTTAACTGCAATTGAAGCTAGATTTTTACCGTATACGTAGGAAGCATTTAATGTAAACTCACCATATATTTTATTTGATAAATTTAAAGCCATTAAAGTAAAAGATCCTATAGAAATTAAAAATTCTTTTGTAGAATATAGTTTTTTCTCACTGTTTTTAAAATATATATTTTTTATTATTAAAGGTATAAAAAATATATAAAAATATACCCATTTAACATAAAATCCTAAAACCATAAAAAATGAGATTAAAATTTTTTTCAGATTATTCTTTTGCTCATATCTAAAATACTTTGCACTTAAGTAAATTAAAATACTCATTGAAAAAACTTCGTATGAATGTGTCATACTATATCTTTCAAAAGCGTAATAAGTCACACCTGAACATAAAAATAGAACAAAAATATGTAGTGGATTATGTTTTACCTTCAATATTTCAAGAGATTTTGTAAGTAAATTAATAGAAACTAAAGTATAAAAAATTGAAGAAATTGAATAAAAGTATATTTTAAAATTTGTAATTTCATTATTTAGGTTAAACAATTGTTGCAAAATTTTATCTAAGCTTATGCCGATAAACATAAATGGTGCTGCAAAAATACCACTTCCAGGGAATCCTATTGGAGCAGACTTATCCTTAAAAAATCTTGCTTTTTCATAGACACCCAATTGATTTGTATAGTCAAAATCAAAGTCTTCTACAATAGTTTCACTATGCATGAAGTAATCAGAGTCATCACTGCAGCAGAAAACATCATCTTGTAATCTAAAATCTATTTTTAAAAATAATAAAAAAATAATAAATATAAAAAAGAATATGTTAAATTTTTTTAACTTCACGATTTAGATTATAGTAAACATTCTTTGATTAAAAATTAATACAAATTTCTATGCCAAATATTTATTTATAGTATCCAAATACCTATTAACTGATTTACCGTCTAAGCCAATATCGTGAATTTTATATTTTATTTTTTTCTGATACTCATTATTTTGAAAATAAAGATCTGTGTCATTTATATATATTCCAAGTTTAGTGTTTAGCTGAGATTGAAAAATCTTTTCACCAAACCTTAGTATTTCATCATCTAAAGCCCCATCTTTAAAAGGATTTGGTACATCTAAAAAAAATACAGGCCTGTCTAACAAAATATAATCAAGTGCAATTGAAGACCAGTCAGTAATAAGGATGTTTGAAATTTTTAAAAAATCTTCAGCATTAGTAAATTTTTTAAACTCCCTTAGGCGAATATTTTCTGAATAATTTAAATAATTTATAATTTCCTTTGGAACATAATCATTCATGTGTGGTCGATAAATTAGTAAAAAATTATTTTTTTCTGCTATTACATCTAATTCTTTAAAAAAATCAATTTTATTGAATGGATAATTTTTATTTTGTAAAATTTTTGGTTCATGCACCCATGTTGGTGCTAAAAGAATTATTTTTTCACTTTTGAAGTTGTACTTATTTTTTAATTCAAAAATTATTTCATCCTTTTCATGAGAGGTCTTATTTGCAAACTGAACTAAGTTATCAAGCCTGCCATACCCAGTAACTTTTGTATTTTCTCCTTTGTAATCAAACTTTTCGAATAATTTATTATGATATTCAGACATTAGCCAAACCTCATCAAATTTTGAAAAATAGTTAATGCCATTTAAAGCATCCTTATGGTAAGGAATACCATGATTGGTATCAATAAATATAATATTTTTGAAAATTATTAATAATTTATAAAAATGAAGCCCGTGGTCACATATAAAAATTTTACAATTTACTAACTTAATTACATCTTTTAGATTAAGTCCATAAAGTAAATTTACATTTTCTTTTTTTAATTTTAAATAATATTTTTTGTCTAATGTTAAGAAAAAAACTCTTGAATTAATTTCAAGTTTTTTTAAATAAATAGATTTTAAATTTCCATATAATTTATGTCCATAAAGTACAACCACTTTTTCACTTTTTTGATTTTGAAACAACTTTGAAGGTAAGGCAATTAACAAAACCAATATAGAAAATAGAAAAATAAAATAGTGACTTAAATTATATTTATCGAACTTCATATTGATTGATAATAGGCATACTTTATATCATAATATTTTTAAAAAATTTTCTATTTTTGAGTTTTTTTAATGTTTTGAATTAAGAACATCAAAAATGTTGAAAAAAGACTACAAAATCTATCTAAAATTCCTATTGTAATTAAGTTATTTAGACTTAAATTGTGTAAAGAGTCTATTGAAAGTAATGCAAATTCTCTAATTCCTAAATTAGCCGGAGTTAAATTGGCTATGTTTGTTAAGCTAATACCTTCAAAAATATATATACCTTTTAACAACTGATAAGATACTCCAATAACTAGACCTACTTCTAAAATTACAACCCAAACACCCAGAAGAAATAAAGTAAGTATTGAAAAATTAATTAAAAAACTATTTAAAAATTCTTTAATAGTAAACAGGTTTTCTTTTCCAAAAAGAATTTTTTTGTTTAAAAGAAACAAAACTGTCAAGAAAATTAGAATTAATGAAAATGTATAAGATAAAATTAATTTTTTATCTAAAAATAAAGCAAATATAAATATTGAAATATAAATTAATTGACAATAAAAAGTAAAACTAAAGTTTTTTATTATAAAATCTTTTACGCTCATATTAAAATTTTGCCTAAGGTACTCAATTCTCATTCCAGCACCTAGCTTTAAAGGCCCAACTAAATTTCCTAAATAGTTAAGAATTGTAAGTTCATTGGCTTTAGAAAAATTAATTGTAATATTTAGTGTTTCTAGAATTTTTCTAAATATTATTGAATTCAGTAAGATTATAGATATTTTTAAAAATATAATAATAAATAAAGATAAAATTGATCCCGAGAATATAATTTTTAACTCACTTAGATTTTTTATTGTAAAGTCAATAAAGAAATAAATAAAATAAACAGAGAGTATAAATTTTACGGATTGAAACAATTTTTTTAACATTTTTTTAAAAAATTGTAATAAATTTCTGAGCTTCCTTTGGAATCATACATTTTTGATGATTCCAAAGCATTAAATGTTAATTTATCAATTTGTTCCGAATTCATTTTTGTTACTTTTTCTAAAATTTTTTCAATATTTTTTGAACTGTTACTTTTATACACAAAACCATTTACACCATCTTTAATTACATCATCACAATTTGTATGGTTTGATGCAATAACTATCTTCCCAAAATAAATACCTTCAAGTATTGTTACAGGCATACCTTCAGAAACAGGTATACCAGCTACACTGTCTGATGGAACAATTAATATTTTTGATAATTCAAAGAGTGTCTTTTTCTCAGATATACCCACTTTTCCTGTAAAAATTATCTTGTCATTCATTTCTAACTTGTCTACTAAATTCTTTAGTTTGTTTTCAAGGTTTCCAAATCCAGCAATTAAAAGTTTATAATCTGAAATTTTACTAAACTGACTAAAACCTAAGATTAAATTCTCCAAGCCTTTTTTTTCCACAAGCCTACCTAAATACATAATGTAATTTGAATTAGGCTCAAGTTTACTTAATATGTCCAAATCTTTATTAGCCATATTTATATTTAATGAATCAATTCCCATAGGATATTGAAGAATATCTAGATTATCAATTTCAGTGTTAATTAATACGGATTCAATACTTTCTTTTATGCTTCTTGATGTAACGGTAATACCTGAACTTGATTTCAAAATAACTTTTGCTATTTTTTTCCCCGTTTTGCCAAAATAATAACTAAGAATTTTCAAATCACTTGAGTGGATTGTTATTTTAAAAGGTATTTTAAATATTTTGGAAACAAGATAACCTGTCAAGGCCTGAGGCGTAAACCAGTGAGAGTATATTAAATCAGGTTTTTCTTTTAACATAATTCGCAATAATTTAAAAAATTGACAAAAAGCATAAGATAAAATTATTAAATAGTATATTTTATTTTTTTTAATTAAATCTGTAATACTTTCTACACCAATTTTTTCATATTCTTTAATAAAAAAATATCTAAAGTTATAAACCTTTAATTTTTTTTCTATTGAATTTAGTGTCTTATTGGGAGCGCAAACGATAAATTCAATATCATCATAAAAAGCAGTAATGTTGTTTATCTGATCTAATATAAAGCTCCCTGAAATTGTATTTCTGGTATTTGGAAATGAGCTTGTAACAATTAAAACTTTCATTTTCACTTAAGAATAGTCGCGTATGATGCAAATGTTTAAGTTCTTTTTAAGTGGTGATTAAAAATAAGGATGCTTAAAGTAGGTACTATGTTTGGGTATATAAAAGATAAAGAAATTAACTATTGGAATAATTACTATAAACCTAAGTCCAAAAGATTTCCAAATTCTGATTTTTCTGAATTTGCTTTAGATAAAATAGAAAGAATGTCTTCATTAATAGATATAGGTTGTGGAGATGGAAGAGACTCATATTTTTTTAGTGAAAATAAAATAGCAACTAAAGGAATTGACTTTAGTCCGGAAGCTATAAATGAAAATAAAAAACATTCAAATCATTTTCTTTCATATGAATGTCTAGATTTGCAAAACATAAATGAAATAAATGCAACATTTGATTATGCCTATTGTAGATTTATTTTTCATTCTATTAATGAAAAGGTTGAATCAACTCTTCTTAAATGGTTGTCAAAAAATATATCGAAGAGTATATTTATCGAAACAAGAGTTCTTGATAAAGAAAATATAATTGAAAATACAAATCACTACAGAAGGTTTTTTTCAGAAAGTGATTTTATTATTAAGATTAAAGAACACAATTTTAAAATAGATTATTCAGAATCTTCGTATAATTTTTCAAAATACAAAAAAATTTACAAAGTAAAAGATTTAACTTTAGACCCATTAATTTTGAGATTAATAATTTCTAAATAAATTTATCTTTACTAAAAAAATGGGTAGATTTCGTAAATATTAAAAAGATTTTTATTAAAAACCCTTGTGGGCGCTACAGGATTTGAACCTGTGACTTCTTCCTTGTAAGGGAAGCGCTCTGCCGGACTGAGCTAAGCGCCCTGAGTAAAATAATA
>MDTA01119316.1_pt1 | contig 58917 bp, 66 predicted proteins | sample 811151 | NCBI WGS metagenome assembly MDTA01 (sample SAMN05326648, study PRJNA326480) | marine metagenome | isolation source: seawater | place: Indian Ocean: South | collected 2010 | reverse complement strand
TCAAAGGTTTTTTCAAAATTTTCAATTCGAATTATTTCTTTTTTTTTGGGATTTGTTTTTTTTTTAAATGTATATTTATAGTTGATATTGTTTTTTTTTAATAGTTTATCTATTTTAGGTTTAAAATACTTTTCGAATAAAAATGAGGTCATTTCTTTTGACTCCTCTATTTTTGTATAAAGATAGAGTGAGTTTGTATTAGAATAGGATACTGAAGTTTCATGGAACCCCTCTTTGATCATATTTAGAATTTGTTTTTCATCGCTATCTACAGGAATTTCGATACCCTCCCATTCTGCGCGAGTTAGTTTGCGTTGACAAAGATCCATTTCTGTTGTTAATAGTATTTTAATACTTTTAAACATTTTCAATTTTATACATTGTATTATAATAAATATATTTATGAAATTAACGTGCAAAATAAAAAAAAAGAAAGTAACGCATTCTGATATTAAAAATATATTTAAAAAATAAATATATTATTATATATGTCGTTCAATGAGTTTGAACTTTCACCCCAAGGAAACTATCAAAAATTGGAAAAAAAAGAAAATTTGCCGAAATATAAAGAATCGAGTGATTCGAGAGATTCGAGAGATTCTATATGTTCAAAGGATGTGTGTAATGCAATAAAAAATTCATTTATGTTGATGTTTGGAGTGTACATGTTATTTTTATCTGGTGTATCTGTGGCCGCACTAACAGACACATCATACAAAAAACAACATCAAATATGTGGACTAAGCAATCTATGGTTGTATTTGCTGTTCTCATTATTTTCAAATGGTTTGTTTTTAAAGGTCCGGAGAGATTTTAATCAAGAAAAATTATTTATCATTATTAAACCTAATCTTGAAGTATTAGGTGTTAAAATCTTATTTTTTATCTGGGGATCTGTGGAATTTTACAGTATTTCATGCGTAGACGACCTTCGTAAAACAGACCTGTTTTTATGGGCATTAATGCAATATTTATTAGATATTCAAAGTATTGCAAGTATTTTTTGTTATACACTCTGGATTTGGTATAAGGTTAGAAAAGATAACGAAAGATTAAGATTAGAAGCCATAGATGCTTTGACGCGTTCAGGAGAATATGTTGAATCCGTTCGAGTATAAATAAAAGAAATTTAGTTATAACTGAATAATTAATATTATTAAATAGTAAATGAGAATTACCCCTTATTTACTATTTTCTTTTTGCAAAACCAATGTACAACCTCGATTCTATCACAGTATTTTTGGTAGCAACTATATAGAATATAGTTATGGAACACAAAGCCGGAGAGATTTTAAACAACTTAAAAATTATACGGGATATGTTCAAGACCATCACTGTATTCCAAAACAATTTAGAAATCATAAATTACTAAGAGAAACGGGGTTTAATGTGAATAGTGCTTATAATATTGTTATTATGCCAAATCACGAAGGGATTGAAAAACTTAATTTACATCCAGATAGTCGCGTTCATTATAACGGACACATACAATATAACAAATATGTTGGAAAACAACTTGAGTGGATATGTTCTTGTTTTTCTACAATGGATGAAAAAAGGTATCAAATATGGCTACTTCTACATTATTTAAAGGATAATATAAAGTACAATGATACAGATATTCCATGGAAATAAACGTAATCTCTCCAAACATCGTTCTTAAGATTAATGTAGAAAACTTTGCTTCTGAGCATTGAAAAGGTTGTAGTTGGAAACAATCGCGTTTAAAAACCTACTTATAACAACAAAAAGAAGGGCAATAAGTATTTGATTTTTGTACTTATAATTAAATGCTATAGAAATAATACTAGAAAGAATAAGAAGAAATACTACATATTGGGTAATGGTAAAGACAATTTCTATATTATTCTTGAGTGTCATACCTTTGTCATAATCCTCATGTAAATATTGCAAGAAAACCATTCCCGTTTTTCCAGAAGGCTCAAAATACCATTCATAAAAATCGAGACAACCATTGTATTTCATGATAAAATCTAACAGATACTGCGGATATAAATAAACAATAGGAGAATCCGTATAACATTTAAAACTGTAAAAAGGAACAAACGAGAAATCCTTTGTATTGCTGTAATCCCAAGTTTCATTCTCACATAAATCATTTACCGCCTTGATAAGTTCATGATTTTTAGTCGTTAAAAGATAGGCGCCTCCTCTAGAAAATCTTAATCCAACCTCGATAATTTTTGTTCCGCGATATTGAACATTACAAACCCCGGTGTATCCATTCATATTGGCTTGCACCCATGTAATAATATTCTCCGGTGGTTTATTCTCTGGAGAGATATACTTCCAGTCATCCGCAATAACACCGTGCTGGGTATCTGAGTATTTCATTGTCATTTGATACACTATAGTTCCCTTATGAATAAAAAAATCAGTCATCCCCTCCGTATCATCAATAAACTGTGACCACATCATATTAGGAATATCTTTATATCTTTTCAATTCTTCAAAAGAATGGATCTTATAACAGTTCTTACTTGAAGCACTCTTGTGTCCATATCTGGGTTTTATAAAAATAGGGAACTCTTGCAAATCATGGCGATTTTCTAATAAGTTTTCTAAAGTTCCACAGGGAATACTTTGACTTCTAGCAATAAATAACTTATCATATACAAATTGATATCCTTTATATTTCTTATGTGCCTGTCCATCAAAATCGGGAATGCATTTTGATATTCTTATTTTCCAAGGATCTCTATAAGGATTATAAATATTTAAAACACCGCACCAAACTTTTTCAAATTCCACAAAAAATTTCATCACTTTTTTATTTAAATCTATATACATATACATTATATAGATTTAAAATTCAAACTTTAACCTGTTGAAGATTTAAAATATCGTCTATTTTATAATTTTATGTAAGTACCCCCACGAAGTCTCAATACTAGATGCAAAGTTGACTCTTTTTGAATATTGTAATCATTGAGACTGCGCCCATCTTCAAGTTGCTTTCCTGCAAAAATTAAACGTTGCTGGTCAGGAGGAATACCTTCTTTATCTTGGATTTTTTGTTTGACATTTTCAATGGTATCGCTAGGTTCAACATCTAGTGTTATTGTTTTTCCCGTAAGTGTTTTCACGAAAATTTGCATATAGTATATCTATACATTTTATTTTAAGTTATTTTGAAATATTCTTAATGTTTGCATAGAATTCTAGAGTTTCCAATTCTTCATACAATCTCTCCATATTTTCACCTATAGAAAGAGTCCCGTGTCTTTCAAGTCCAATAATATCGTAGCCATTTAAACAATTAAAACAGTCTTCAGCCAAATCAAGACTTCCCGCCTCGTGGTATTTTGCATTTTTCCCTATTGAACCAACATTTAATTCTGGAAAAAGCTTTTTTATAGTGCTTAGTTCCGTATTTTCATCTATCCCCATATACGCGATTGTTTGTAATGGGTGAGCATGAATAATACATACATCCTTATCTTTATTACTGGGCTGAGTCTGCAATAGGGCATGTATATGAATCTCTCTAGAAGGTTTGTACATATTATTATTAAAATACAAGTCATAATTAAAAGGAGACTTCTTATTATCAAAAGACTGAAAAAATACTTTTACTATTTGTTCTTCTTCTAAATTATTTTTTTTGATAGAGCCTGGAGAGATATAAAAATAATTCTCATTTTTTGGTTTATAACTTATATTACCGTCTCTAATAGTTATCATTTTATTGTCATATAATTTTTTCATATAATAACAAACATGTTTTCTAAATTTCATAAATAATAATACATATGATATTTTTTTAAAAAAAAGTATAATTATATTTCTATATATTTCTATATATTTCTATATATTTATCATACCTATGTTCAATGCATACATATAGTTTTCCGTTATAATAATGGGAATAATACTAACAAATAATTTATTAAGTATTTTTTTAATAATATGATTTATAAAAAAACAACGAATATGTGAGAAAGAATACCCCTTTCGATATAATATTCTCCAATCGGTAAAACAAATTATTTTTGTTTTATTTGAAACCAAAAAAAAAAGTTCTATAAAATTTTCTAATTCATAAGAATCTTTTATTCTATACACATCTTCGTGTGGTCCTCTGTGATGTATTATCTGCAATGTTATTAAAGGTATATCTAGTTTCATTTCTTTTCGCACGTTTTTACAATGAATAATAAGAATATCGTCATTTGAATTAAAATATGTGTTGATTATTTCAGAAGTAAATACTTCATATTTTGTAGAACATTCTTTAATTAGGCAATTTAGTTTTTTCCTGTAGAAATAATCTCTCGGGCCTTTATCTATATGAGGAGTTTCAATATCTATATTGTTTATTACATTTGAAATTTCTCCGTATTTGTGATCCCACGTTAACATATTTTTTTGAATATTAATCCAACGCTTGTGAATATTTTTAAACTGTATTTCCTGATTAAAGAATAATATCACGCTAAAATAGGTAAATATATTTGTTATAAATTTGTCCTTTAATAAATATTCATATAATTTCATAAAATTACAATGGTAATAAATATGCTATAAATAATATTAATAATACCTAAACTTATTTAAATTTATATATAATTTTAAATATTGGTTGTATCTTCGGCCTGTTCAGCCTGTTCTTCACTCGTAACGATTTCATTAGAAATAATTTTAATTCTATTTAAACACCTTTCAGAGAAATTTTTATTTTGGTCCAAGAATTTTCCTAATCTCTCGATATATGAATTAAATTCAAGAGTCAACTTTTGTTTTTGACTTTCCAAGTTCATAATTAGATTTCCCACACTAAATCCCCGGGTTTCTCTTTCTGTTGCTCGAGAGATTTTATCATCAAATGAACCAATATCTTCGGCAAGTTCCCTTAAGTTACTTGTTGTGCAATTAATTAAAGAAAATATTTCATTCATGTCATATTTTGCGTAGGGATCTTCTATTTCTGCAGGTTCACCATCAACCGGCGAACCATCTTCTCCAATTGCTGCTGGATTTTTAATCATTGTCGGTGGGTAAGGAGTCATGTTTCTAAATTTACGCTCCTTTACAGCCTCTTTTGTAGAACCAACGGGAATTTCTTCAATGGCTAGGGCATTTTCTATTATACCATCACAGTATTTGTATAAATCTCCGTAAAGTTTTTTAATATATACATCTTTCATGTGAACAAAAAAATTCAAATCAATTTCTAAAGAACTTTTTTGAAATCCCAGTGTATCTAAAGATGTTCCAGTGTCATAACCACGTTCTTTGTCTGCTAGAACTTCTTTTTCAAAGTCTTTTATAGATAAAATATCACTTTCAAGATTACCAATAAATTTATCCATTTCCGCATATTTTGCATTGATTATATTTAATGTATCGTTATAACTATCAGAATCAATCTTGTCTCTTAGTGTACTGTCATTAGGTTTAATTGCTGTCATATATCATTATAAACGAATTATTTTTTTACAAAAAAAATAATTTGATTTAACATCAAAAGCAACAAAAATAATTGTTATCATCTAATGAAATATCCATTCCAAAGAAAAATCTTAGATAATAATAATGGTATATAATATTTAGATTTGTATTGAATTCAGTTAAAAGTCGATTTGAGGAGACTGAATTCCCCTTGATTCTAAAAAATCACGTACATCCTTGCCAATTTTTTTAATACTGCTGAGTCTTTTTTTAACATTATTGCACCGGTCCGTATTTATAATAGATTCACATACTTCCATTCTATTTTTTAATTCTTGGTTAAATAAAACAGCATTCTTTATTTCATCGGTAAGTAATGTAATATCTTGTAATTGTCTTTCTATGAGTGTATCATATCTTTCTATAAAATTATTAATACAAATAATATTGGCCTCGTCTACTTTAACTTTATTCTCTAACTGTTTATTTAATTCTTTTCTAACATTCATATCCTTTTTAAGTTCTTGTATTTGTACGTCTATATCATCAGGTTTATACTTCATAAAATCCGCTAAAATATTTCCCATAGTTTGTGACATTTAATTTTTATATATATTTATTATTTTACAAATATAATAAATACATTTAAAGAAATAGAATTAGAATTAGATAATGCGAGGATTGGTATTTATGGCAATTATTATGTCATCATACAGTGATATTGTTGAGAAGCAAGATCTGTACAGCGATTTTATGGATTATTCAGCCAGGTACAACAGAACTTATCAAACGTATAGTCAATACAAAAATGCATTTCATAGATTTTCTAAAAATATAGAATATATTAACAACAACAATTTTCCATTTAAATTAGATAGAAATGAGTATATGGATATGTCATTTGACTATTTTCATTTGGTCAAGAAAGGATATGTAAAAAAGTTAAGCACTAGCAGTAGCAGCAGCAGTAGTTGTAGTAAATATAAGTATGAAAATAAGGAACTACCCGATTCTCTGGATTGGAGAGATGTAAATGCGGTAACTCCGGTTAAAAATCAGGGTCAATGTGGAAGTTGTTGGAGTTTTTCCGCAACCGGGGCGATGGAGGGTGCATGGGCGATTAAAAACGAGGAGTTAGTGAGTTTGTCAGAGCAACTTTTAATGGATTGTTCTGTAGATTACGGAGACTATTCTTGTAATGGTGGAGAGATGGAATCGGCGTTTGAATTTGCGATTGATAATGGTATGTGTAGTGAAGAACAAGAGCCTTATCTAGCAAAAGATGAAGATTGTATGTACTGTAATCCGCAGATATATTTTAGTGATTGTGTTAGGGTAACTCCAAAGAATGAAATTCATTTAAAGGAGGCTGTTTCTAGGGGTCCGGTATCTGTAGCGATTCAAGCCGATACTAAAACATTTCAGTTTTATTCCGGGGGGATAATATCAGGAGATTCATGTGGTACGAATTTGGATCATGGAGTACTAATTGTAGGATACGGGGAAGAAGATGGGGAGAAATATTGGATAGTTAAAAACAGTTGGGGTGCATCGTGGGGGGAAAATGGTTATGTTAGAATTTCAAGAAGCGATGAAGAAAATACGCATGGTGTATGTGGTATTGCGATGCAGCCATCTTATCCGGTGGCTTATTAAGTTTAGTACGTTTTTAAAACCTTCCAATGAAGAGAGATTATATATATAAAGATAATTAAGATAATTAATGTATTTATAGATGAAGGATGAGGAAATAATAGGAATAATAGGATTATTAGGTTCGTTGGGTGTAGGTGCGAGTTTATTTCCACAGACATGTAAAATATGGGAGAGCAATGATGTAGGTTCAATCTCTCCGTCATTTATAATAATAACTACATCATCTTCAGTTTTAATGCTTATATATGCTACTTATTTTTTGGTATATCCTATGATAATAGCAAATTTATCTGTGTTTGGAAATTGTTGTATTCTTTTATTTTTTTATTGTAGGACAAAAACAGGTTGTAGAACAATGATGTGGGCATAATATATAATTATTAATTTAATAATTAATAATTATTTAAAAATTAAAAATATAAATAAGATAATAAATTTAGTTGGAGTAAGCAAGACCACCCATACCACTCATGATGCGAAGCACATTGTAGTTGACGGCGTAGATTCTTACCTTGGCGGTCATAGTGCCCTCAACGGTGGCGTTCGAGAGAACGAGTTGAAGAGTGGCGTTGTCAATGCGCGAGAAATTGCAGGTGCCCGAAGGTTGGTGCTCTTCAGGGCGGAGAGCGAACGAGTAGAGATTGACGCCGGTGTCGGGGGTGCGGGTGTGGTGTTGGAATGGTTGCACGAGGTCGAAGTAGGTACCTTCACGCTCAGAGAAGCGGTCTTGACCGTTAAGTTGGAGTTTAGCGGTAACAACAGGATTTTGGCCCCAGCAGTGCATGTTGAGAGCAGTTTCGGCGAGAACGAAGGTGCCAGCGTCCGATACAAGGGAGCCTTGCGCGGCTCCACCACCGTCATGAAGACCGGAGGTGGCCCAGCCCTCTGTGGAGCCGGCAGGCGCGTCAGCACCGGCGTTGTCAAAGAGGCCAGAGCCGTGTATCATTGTATCGAGAGAGTCACTGTTACCGAAGGCGTGGAAAGCATTAGGAAGAGCATCGTAGGCGTCGGTGTAGTTGAATGGTTGGGCGCCTAGAAGTTTGAAAAGAGGAGTTCCTGCGTCGAGAGACGAGCAGTAGTCAACGTTTTGGTCGGGTTGTACAACCCAGACGAGTTCCTTACAAGGGTGGTTGAAGTTGAGCTTGATCTTGTTCGAGGAAGAACCAACCGACTCATCACCAGTGAATTGAAGTTGTTCGATGAGGTATTCATGGGGATTTTGAGCCATGCGACGTCTCTCGTCGGTGTCAAGGAAAATGTAGTCTACGTATAGCGAAGCGGCGACAAGAGATTGCGAGTAGGCCGCGGTCGCCTTGGGGGTGCCGCTGGTCGAGGCGATGTCAGAGACAGCCCAAAGGCACTCATCAATAGGGCGGAGGTCAATGTTAATTTTTACCTCGTGGTATTGGAGAGCGATGAGGGGTAGCGCAAGACCAGGGTTTCTGCAGTACCAGAATTGAAGGGGAACGTAAAGAGTGGTCTCAGGAAGAGCTTTGCGAGGAGCGCAGGTTTGGCGAGGCGCGTCCGAAGAGCAAGGGGTGTCAACCTCAGCAAAGGTGGGGTCGGTGATGTAGGTTAGCGAAGTGGTTTGTCCAACCATGTTGTGGTAGCCAACTTCTTGTTCCTTAGATTGAGTTAGAGTGTTCCAGATGTGCATCCAGTCACCGTATTGACGGTCAATGCGTTGACCACCAATCTCAATCTCAACTTGCGAAACTAGCTGATGTCCAGGGAAATCAAGCCATCGAGCATAGTAGGCATGGTCTTGGCCAATTTCTGGTAGAGTTAGTTGCAGGTAAGTTCTGTAGGCAAGATCACCATTTCTTGAGATGGTGCAAGTCACCCGGCGACCGAAATCAGCTTGGCCGTTGAAAGTTTGTTCGATTGCTTCCATAGCAAAGTTAGTGTGGCGTCTGTAGGTAACTTTCCAGAATGTAATTTGTGGATTGCTCGTTAGATATACGTCTTGAGCTCCGTAAGCGACGAGTTGCATAAGTCCTCCTCCCATGATTATAATATTGCTAAAGAAAAAAAAATAAAGTTTTTATTTTAATTATTTATATTTAATTTAATATAGAATTAATATCAATATTTTCCTTCATAAACCGTTTCAAATAATCGTCTGCAAGTATCTCTTTTTTACCTTCATGATTTTTCTTAAAAATATAATTTTTATCTTTTTTCGATATGGACCAACCGTTTTCCAGTGCATTATAGATAAAAATCATTTTTTTAAAATTAACATGATTAATGTTTTCCATATCTAATTTATTTAAATTTATATTTATCGTATCCATTAATTGATTATTAGAAAAAGTAAATGAAAATTATTCTTAATTTATTAGAAATATATAAATATAAAAAAAAAAAAGAACTATAACATATGCCTAGTTTTAAACCAAAGACAAATAAAAAGATAAATGTTAAAGAAAAGGATACAATAACATTGGATACAAAACACCAAGAAATCACGGAAAAATTTAAAGTAGAAAATGAAGTAGATATACCTAAACTTAAAAAAAAAATAAGATTTTTAAATAAAAAATATACAGAGAATAATTTATCATTAGAACATAAACTTGATATTAAAGATGAAATAATCAGAATTAAAAATCAGATAAAAGATATTAAAAAGAATCAAAAGCAGTATTATTTAAAGAATTCTACTTACATTTTTAATTATTTTGAAGATAAAAAGGATATTGAAAATGGAAATACAAACACTAAAATCCTTAATTCATTTTTCAAAATAGATGATAAAAATTCGAAAAATACAGAAGAGTTAGACCGAAATAGTAATCTATACAATTATTTAAAAAATATAGATGATAGTTTTATTAGTGTAAATAATTTTATTTTAAATACTGATATATGTAAAAGTTGTAATAAAGGAGAACTTATTCCAGTCGATCATGAGGGAATAATTGTATGTAATAATATAAAATGTGGCAAACAGTTTCCATATCTTATAGAAAATGAGAAACCATCTTATAAAGAACCTCCTAAAGAAGTATGTTTTTATGCATATAAAAGAATAAATCATTTTAGAGAGATTTTGGCGCAATTCCAAGCAAAAGAGTCTACACAAATTCCAGAAAATGTAATTCAAGATATTATTCTTCAAATGAAAAAAGAGAGAATAAACCTAGAAGCACTCAATAATAAAAGGGCTAAAGATATACTTAAAAAACTAGGATATAGCAAATATTACGAACATATTCCTTTTATTAAAGAAAAATTAGGAATTAGACCACCTATTATGAGTCCTGAATTGGAAGATAAATTGTGTAATTTATTTATGGAAATCCAAGCACCCTATGCAAAATATTGTCCAGATGGAAGAGTTAATTTTTTAAATTACTATTATACTATTTCTAAATTATGTGAGTTATTAGATGAAAGAGATTTTTTACCTTATTTTCCTGTATTAAAAGACCGAGAAAAAAGAATAGAACAAGATGATATTTGGAAAAAAATTTGTAAAGAACTAAATTGGAAATTTATACCAACGCTTTAATGAAATAATAATTAACATATTCTATTAATTATGATTTTTTAGTTTTTATCGCGGAAATCCAACAAGATTGGCACCGATACCAAATCCTGCGCCCGAACGAGCAGAAGCCGCCATAGATGGAACGTAGGTGTCAAGAATAGAAAATGTGGCCGCAGCAGTAAGAGCAATTAATGCAACCTCTTCGAGTTTAAGTTTTTGTTTGGGTATTACAGAGGCAACTATACCAACCATAACACCTTCAACAAGGTATTTGATGGCTCTTTTAACTAATTCACCGAGATCCAATTGATTCATTATAATATTTGTAAAGATAAAATATTTTTGAAAAGTATTTAAATTTAATTTAATACATAGTATTAATGGAAAAAACAACTCCTAAATTAGTGGATTTATTAGAAGAAGATAATCCTCTACCCGGACAAAAATTTGTCTGTGTTTCCTTTGTTTCTCCAGAAAAAATTTTGAAGGATAAATCGTTATATTTTTTTGAAAAGTTCCTAAAGAACTGGGATTTTAGAAAATCACTTGAAAAATATAATCAGTTTACAAATTTTTTAGCATATAAATATAATTTATCATCGGAAGATGTGCAGAATGATTTAAAAGAATTTGTTAAAGAAGAACAAGAAAATTTATTAAATGATACCATAGAAGATGAATACAAGAATTTTATCGACCTTCATGAAGAAAAAATGGAAAACGACTTTAATGCAGAAAATGATTTTAAAACCAATGTTCGCGGAGTCAAGGTTCGTGGTGTATTTGAAACTCAAAAAGAGGCAGAAATAAGATGTAAACTATTACAACAACTTGACCCTAATCATGATGTTTACGTTGGACCTGTAGGATTATGGATGCCCTGGGAGCCAGATGCCTATAAAACTGGTCGTGTGGAACATATTGAGGACGAATTAAATCGTTTAATGCATGAAAAAGACAAAAATGAAAAAAATGCTAAAATGCATTTCGAGAAACGAGTAAAAAATGCTAAAAAAAATGCTATTGAAGAAAACAAAAAAATTGCTCTAGAAAATAACAATAAATTAACTCAAAATATTGACGAGCATGGAAATCTTTTCAGCGTAAATCAAGGAAAAGATAATGAAGTCCCATTACATGATGTCCGGAAAGAATTATTTGATGAAAGTAATATAAACCGCGATAGATTATTATGTGACCCTAATCATCCCAGTTTATTAGAAAGATCAAAAAGCATGCCTCTTCCTAGTACCCCCGAAGAAGAAAATGAAAAATCAAGTTCCATTGATGTAGATGCTAGTAAGAAGGTTGATTAACTTATTAGTTGATAATTACTTATATATTTTGTTGATATTTATTGACAATATATATATATATATATATAAATATGAAATCATTTGAAATAAATAATGGTATGGATCATAAACTATTTATAAAATATATTTAGATAAATCAAGTGCTAGAAAAAGAGCCACTAAAAACAGTGGCCGGCATAGACGTTCTAATAAAAAATTATAGTATTAGAATTACACAATTAATAAGTTATTTACCACCTGGATTTTTTAACATTAATTCTTGGCCCTGCTGATTTTTTTCTATTACTATTTGGATCATACATTTCATCTTCCTCATCCGAGTTGAGATCCTTAGATAGTTCCCAAAATTCCTTTGACCCTAACTTGAAATCACCATGTGGTTCCGCACGATACCAGAATATTTGGTCTCTTAATGAATTGCTCTTCGCATTATTATGAATAACAAGACACTCATAATTTTCTGTGCATTGATCCATAACCTGGCAGAAAGACTCAAATGTCGGAAACATTCCCGCATAGTTCTCATAGATTCTTTTACGATTTGCTATATATGGCTCCCTTAAAATAAACACATAATCAATATTTGTTCTTAAATTTGGAGGGATGCCAAGCGGGTATTGCATCGTGATTATCAACATAACTTTCCAATGACGACCGTTCATAAACAATAGACGCATCATTTTATCTTTTGTCCAACCCGCATCATATAAACAATCGTCCAAAATAACAAATGTCCGTCCATCTATATTTGATTTTTTATATGTTTCAACTTCCCTTTTTATTTGCTTTATTACCTGTTTTTGCCTCTTTAAAATGTTCTCCACAATCGCGCTGTTATATTCATCGTGAATAAAAAGTTTTGGTACATGTTTTGAATAAAAGCCATTTCCCGCTTCCGTGCCCGATATAACAGTCCCTATAGGAATATCCTGCTGATAATATAAAATATCTCTTACCAGATAAGATTTTCCAGTATCGCGACGACCTATTAATACGATAACTGGACCACTACTATCTTTATTCGCTTCAAATTTTATACTTTTCATATCAAATTTTTTTAATTCAAGGGTCATAATATAAAGAAAAAATATAAAATACATAATTTAAATACGCATAATTAGTTTAAAAATAGTTAAATTAATATATTTAAAAACCAATGACTAAATTGTTAAATTATCAATATACAGAGTCTACTTTAGAGAATATAGAAGCGCTGAACATAAAAAATATGCAAAAATACAATCCAATCTATAAACAATTTTTTAAATTATGTGAAAATAATTATAATAAAATAACATTAAATCAACACTATACTTTGTCACATATTTTAGAAAAAAAATCATTTTCAAGATATTTATGTAAAGTTACCAAAAATAATGAATTTCTAGAAAAAGAAACATTTGTAAAATTCGCTCCAATTTTAGACCCTATCAAATACATGGTTGGGAAATATGATAATAAAGATAAAAACCTATTTATTCTACCAACACTATTAGATGATACTTCTAAATATGAAAAAATGTGTGATTACAATAATTGTGCATACACCGATGGATTTTTTTCCTTTCTTGCAAGCAAATTGTTACATGAATATAAGTTTTTAAATGCCGTTGATTTTTATGGTTCATATCTAGCCAATCATAATAATATGATGATAAATATTTATGACGATATTGAGTTTTTAAATGATTCAGATGATTTTCATAAAAATAAAAAGATTTACTTTGATGTAGACGATTGTTTTTATGATGAAGTTTCAAACTATGATTCGAATCATAACAAAAAAAAAATAAATATTTCATCCGGAAAAAATATGGATGAAATCGAGGACATCAAAGATATCGAAGACATCAGTGCCATTGAAGCCATCGAATATCCTGTAAATGTTGAAATCGAAAATATAGTAGAAACAAGTGGAAAAGATACTTCTTATATAAATTTATCGGATCTTAGTGATTTAAGTTACAATTTCCTTGATATATCTTTAAATAATTCTAAGGAAGAAAGTGAGTGTTCTTCTATAACATGTTCATCTAGGTCATCACACACAGAAAATAGCAAGGAAAATGAAGAAGAAGAAGAAAAAGAAAGCGATGATTCTTGTGAAGAAAGTGATTGTGAAAGCGAAGAAGAAAAAGAAATATTTTCTTACATAAAAAATTTTCCGGTAAACGTTATATTTCTAGAGAAATGTAACCAAACCCTTGACTCCTATATGTTAAAAAATGATATGGAAGAACAGGAATGGGAAAGTATACTTCTACAAATTATATTCACGTTAATTACCTACCAAAAAGTATTTGATTTTACACATAATGACTTACATACAAATAACATTATGTATGCTGAAACCGACAAACAATTTATATACTACACTTATAATTCTAAAACATACAAAATACCTACATATGGAAAATTGTGGAAAATTATAGATTTTGGAAGGGCAATTTTCAAATTTAATGGAAAACTGCTTGTTAGTGATAGTTTTTCAATAAAAGGTGATGCTGCAACACAATATAACTTTGGACCATATTATAATAGCAAAAAACAAAAGGTAGAACCCAATAAAAGTTTCGATTTATGTAGATTAGGCTGTTCTTTATTCGATTATTTTATAGACAATATTAAAAATATCAAAGACCGAAGCGACTGTGACAACTTACAGTGCCTGATATTAGAATGGTGCGAAGATGATAATAATAAAAATGTACTATATAAAAATAACGGAGAAGAGAGATATCCGGAATTTAAATTATATAAAATGATATCCAGAACCGTTCATAAACACACACCAGAACGTCAATTAGATCGTATATTGTTTGATGAATATCGCGTATCAAAGAAAAAACTCAACAAAAAAGTCAAAATCATGAACATTGATGAAATTCCTTGTTTTGTTTAAATATATAATAGTACTTGTAATTATATATTTAAAAATCCGGCTCGTTGGTAAAGGCGTTTGGAATACCACTACCAACCTCTCCAACAGAATCGCCAAACATCGAAGATATTGAAGAAATGTCACCCATTTGTGAAAGTACAAACTGTGCTCCAGAGGCCGCGAATAAAACATATATACTTTCATTCGCCAAATTTTTGAAATTGATTTCCTCCTTTTTAATTAATTTACTTTCAAATATTTTTATCGCTAAAAATACTAAAGAAATCAAAACACTACTCACTAAAAGTTCCTTCATTATTTTATTATCAATATAATACATTAATTTGTTTTTAACGAATTATGTAAGTGTTTCTATATCTCCTAATAATGATGGTTCATCGTTCACTTCTTTACTAGATTCATCTATTGAATCTATAGAAATAACATCTCCTAAATCTAAATTAACATCCTCTATTTTAAGTTTTTCATCGTCGTCGTTAGAAGTTGATTCTATTTCACTTATATCTAAATCATTTGAAAAACTAACACCCTGTTTTTCCGCATCATTCAAATCCGGAACTTCCGTGACTAACACGGGTTCTTTGGGTTCTTCGGATTCTCCGGATTTTTTTGTATTTTCCGTATTTTCTGCATTTAACTCTTTTATATCCAACATTACTCCATAATTATCATCGCTAATTACAATATTATCTGTATCTTTTAGTTTAATAGAACTTTCATTATCATTCATAACCTCCTCAATCAAAAGATTGGGATTTGTCTTACTTTCTAATGACTCTTCATTAGATTTAGATTCCATATTTTCTTCAGAACCGTCAACGCTCACCATATCATCCTCTGCCGGAATAAGTTCCTCTTCAACTTCCATAGTTTCTTCTGTAACCTCGTCAAGATAAGAACGTAATATAGTTTCTATTGGAATTGTATCTCTCACGGAATTCAAAATGCACTCCTTTATAATAAGTTCAATCTCTCTATTGTGTTTTTGCATTTCTAATGGATTAATATTCTTTTGAAACAGATATATATTCGTATACAATTTTCTCGCTACTGAAATATAAATCTTATGAATAAAATCTGCTAAATTTGGTATATCTATGTCTACCTTTTTTTGATTTTGACCCACCCTTATACATGTCAATGCCTTTAATTGAATAATATGCACACATGTAATTAAATCCTCGATATATCCACATTTGCTATTTTCTTTTATACGCGAAACCTCATTTTCAACTAATTCTTTATTCCATTTTGGTATTCTTGATAATAAATTTTGAAACGTCATTAAATATTTTTCATCCTCGTTGTTTTCTATACAAAGTTTATAAGCATCTTCATATATGGATTTAAACCCCTCGATAATAAAAGGACACAAAATAGTAACTAATCTTGCGGTCCATTCATTCCTCGATTCAGTTAAACTACTTATATTGTAATCGTCCATTTACATAAATGATATATTTTCTAAATTATAATCATTACGCAAATACGTAAAATTTAATAGAAAAAACATGGCTAATTTCTCATTTTTTATATCTTTTCTTACTTTATTGAAAATAATAAATAAACGGTTTCTCTTATTTGTATCTTTAATATTTTTTTTTAAAAAATTTAATATATCAATCCCTGAATATCCTTTATTATATAATTTATTTACTCTATCTATTAATTCTATTGATGTTGTTTTATTTGTTATATCTTTCAATAAAGTTTTAATAGAAATAGATCTTTGGTATTCTATTTTGTTGAAATCAAATGTTTTATTTACTAAATAATTATGCAGATTTACCTCCTCGTTTAAAATGACCGGCGGTGAAACATAAATCTCTGAAAATCTCGATAATATTGGTTTCAATAATTTATATTTATTTTCTACAACAATGAAAAATCTAGTAGTATTACTAAATAATTCTATACATCTTCTTAATGCAGATTGAGCATCTATTGTTAATTTGTCAGCATTTAACAAGACAATACTTTTGAATAATTTTTGAGAGTTGTGTATATTTGCTCTTGCAAAAAACTTCAGTTCTTCTCTTATAAATTTAATACCTTTTCCATGACCACAATCAATGTAAATTACATATAAATTTATCAGTTCTTTATCATTATAATAAATATCGCTTATAAAATTCTGTAGTATTGTCCGTTTACCGGTTCCCGACTCTCCATGAAATATAATGTGTGGTATCTTACGTGTTTGAATAAAATAATTTAATTTTTTTTTGATATCTTTATGAATATCTAATCCCATTAATAGTATTTAATACTATAATTTAAATACTATTTATACTTATTAATAACTACTTAAACTTTGTGTAAACGGATTATTTTTAAACGCTTGTAATAAATCGGGCTCAATTCTATCAGTGTTTGTGTTAGGTAGTTCTTGTTTTCCATGAAGTTGGCCATATGTCTGTATATCCGGAGAATACGATGGGCCAATTGTAGTGTTTGTTGTACGATAATTCTGGGTATCTCTCTGGGTTACAAGATCAGGATTAATTTGATTATTAAAGGTATCTATATTCCCAGATGGAGTGAATGAATACGTGTCCCGGTTCACATTGTTTCGTTGCGCGTATTCTGCATCCGATACTCTAACTCCACTATTATTACCACCAGAACCATAGTTCTCTACGTGAAAATCGCTTCTTTTACTATCCACAGTTCTTTTTTGATCTAATAAATAAGCATTTGAATTTTGCATACCGTTTCGTTGAATGTTCATGTTATACGGCTGACTTCCCGTCATCTCTCTAATGGTTGTTTTCGGTTCATTTTTTTGATATACATATTCTCCTCCCGCTCCGGCTCTTTCGACGTTTCCATTGATTCTTATATTTCCAATAACGTTATCTTTTTTTGTTGGTCTCAAAAAGTCCATAACTGGAGCCATAATTGCACCAATCGCGCCCCCGGCCGTTCCAAAAGTGTGTGTTTCGTCTACCGTAGAACGATTATTAGGCAATGTATTATAGGTTCCGCGTCCATTATTTGATTCTGTGGTGGGCGCCGTATTAACTCCTGTAGATATCCCATAATTTTCTTTATATGTATGAGGCCGCATTGAACCTTCATAATTTTCTGGTGCCATTCCTTTAATCATGTGCGCACCCCCCGCATTACCACCATAAGCCGAAAGCGTGCTAATTCTGTTCACATCGGGTAATATTTCAAGAGCACGAGTTGTTTGTCGTTTTTCTAAACCTGTCGTTGTAAGATATCTTTCGGGACCATTCATGTAATACGTATCGGGCTTATGTTGTTCCATTTTACCATAAATACCCCGATTTTTAATTTTTGACATTGCTGGACCTTCATGTGTTGCTAGATCATATGTTCTTTTGGGATTTGTAGATACACGAAGTTCATCTACCGATTTTGGCATCCAATGTTCTCGTGCACCCATCCCCGAATTAAAACCCGTATATCCTTCCCCATTCTTTAATCCCGGTGCTTCTCTTTCCTCTTCCCACGGTTTTGTATTGTTTTGTTGTAAACTAGTAGTTTGTCTAGATTGCATAAAATCATTCATATTTGGAGCACCGTGTGCCCACTGCATTGATTCTTCAGGCTTGAATAAAGGAGCAACCTCCTCTTTATTGTACGATTGAGAACCAGAACCCATTTTATTGTCTAAAATACTTTCCGCCGTATTATCTTCTAAATTAATACCTTTAATTTTGCTTCCAAAAAAAGGAGCCATATTATTATGTTTAAAATCACTTTGATTTACTACATCTCCACTTAAAGAAACAAATTTTGAGCCCATAAATTCCTCTTGTTTTCCATGTAAATCATCATGCGTTATTCTTTCGGAGCTTACCTCTGTAATTGGGTCTACATTTGAATTGTCCGTTGACCGATATCTTCGACTTTCTACATTATTTGATTCATAATGATTAATTGGTTTTGTATATTTTTGCTCCTTTGTCTCAGGGTAATTTGTAAATCTCTCTATCGATGGTTTTTTTTCGCTATTCATAATTGTATATACACCTGTGGCACCAGCTAAAGCTATTAGTACTTCCATTATATATATGTTACTATATTTTTTGATAATTTTAATGTTAAAACTAAAAATAAAATTATCTATTATTTAAATTTTTCTCAAAATTATTTTTTTGTTGAACTCTAGAACTTATATTATTTGCAAATGTAATTACAGACTTTGATTGATAATCATGAAGTGGCTCCTCCCATCTCTCTATATTTTTGTCTAGAAAACTCCAAGCAGGGTGCGTCGCTCTCGATTGGTCCGTCATCATATTCACACTAGAATAAGGCAAATCACCTTGCTTCACCTTTTCATAAGTATATTTTGTTTCGTCCCTATTTAAAGGACGATCCGCTCGCCTTAACTTATTTTCTAAATCAATCATATTTGGAGTAAAATTTGCCCCCCATTTTTGTAATCTTATGTGTGGATCATTGTGAAAAGGCATATTAGTTCCTGGACCAGGCATAGTTAATACATATCGACCACTTCCTGTTGATTGTTGTAATTCTTTTTCAACTCTCGCTATATCATTTTTAATACTTGTCAAAGCCATATATTATTACTTAAGAATTTATATTTGGAAATGGTCTTTCTTTTGTACTTATCTCCAAATCCGCCGGAAGAACCATTCCAGGTTTCTTAAAAAACTCAACCTGCTTTAACGGTGTTAATTTTGGAAATGTTGGAAACTTGGGATTTACTAAATTAGTTGAACCAATTCCTCTTAGTGCAGATTCAATATCCACCGAATTACTACTTAACATTGTTCTGTTTATCTTACTCGGTGGAGCAGAACCACCTGATGGAATTGCTGGTAAATAAGGTTTTCCATAACTATACTCTGTATTTAAGTTATAATCCTGAAATCTCCTAAATTCCTCTTGCTCTAATTCATAGTTCCCATAAGTATTTTTATTTCTGGTGGATGTCATTTATTTATATAAATAAACAATATAAATTATATTAAAAATATAAAACGACATTCAAGCCTTTACAATTTTCTCTATTTCATTTATAGTTAAAACAATACTCTCACAAATGTTCTTGTTATTTGAAAAATAAGTTTGTATACACTTATGCAGCAAATGAAATGTATCATATGCAAATAATCTAACAATTCCCCATTCTGTATCTGCATTATCAAATAATGAATTACTATCGCAAGAAACTTTAAATAAATCATCAAAAACCTTTTCTTTTTTCAATTCCTCATATAATGCAAATCGTTTATTTGCTATCAACTCTTCATCCCAGTTATTTGTTCCAAATACCATAAAAAAAACTTCTTGATAATCACTTAAATTATTATAACTAACGTCTAAATTATAGTTATACATCAATAATTATAATTTATTTTTTTAAATGAAAATTTAATTAATTTGTTTCTTGGTGTACTCTCTACTCGGTAAACCACCTCTTATCCAACCATCTGAAGCAACACCCTCAATAAGATTATTTGGATTTTGTACTTTAGTGGCCACTTCCGGTATCATTGGAGTATGCTTTAAAGGAATATACGATTTCTCTGATAACTGTGTTGCTGTTTTTCTGTGTGTTTCTTGAACACCATATCTTAGTTTTGTTTCTAGATTTGGATCCACCTTACCTTTACCTAAATATGGAACCGTTAAATATTGTCTCTCTTGTAATGATATCTTTCCCTTGTCATGTATTAAATTCTTATCAATCAATAATTGCGAATTAGTATCGATATTCGTTCCTTTTAATGCTGTACTATGTGTCCCACTATAATTAAACATCGGTTGTTTCAACGCTTGAGATATTCCCGACCGCATTTCATAATCGTTCGCATAAAGATTTTCCAATTGGTAATTACCCAATTTTGTATTTTGAACATTTTTTTGACTAAGATCCGATACATCATTTCCTATTCTAGATAAACCATTAAACATGAAATCACTTCTTTGCATATATAATCTAAAAATATAATATTTTTATAATATTAAATTTTTATTTTGGAACTAGAAGTGAACCATCCTTTGTCGATTTTAAATCACCGTAAAGAAAGTTTTTAAAAGACTGCTGATCATTTGGTATTTCTGTATTTGCCGTTGAATAAAAGTTTCTCATCGAATAATCAAACATAGTATTATTTCCTAAATCCTGGAATAATTTTTTTTCTATTTCAACGTTGTTATTATTAATTTCTTTGATCATTTCTTTCGTTTTTATATTTATTTCATTATTCATATCATCGTGATAAGCCGGAGGCGCAGGTTTTCTTCCGGGATTATCTTGATAATCTGTTAACAAAACATTACCAAGAGGATTATTAGACGTGGGCTTCTTATATTCCTTAACTTCTTCATCCAATAAAATATCTTTTTCGGTTTCTATTTCTTTTGAACCACCACTTGTAAACTCTTCTAAAACATTTGATTTACTATATTTCACTACTATTATTACTATTAGAACAGAAATCCCAATAAATAAATGTTTATAGGAGTTGAATATAATAAATCCTAAAATAGATAAAATTATTATTAATCTAGACAGCGAATTCAATTTTTGATTAAAAGACATAAATTCCATTGGCCATAATTCACTAATATAATCTGTATCTACTAAAATAGCAGGATCGTTAATCCAAAAATTTATTGTCATTATATATATGATTTGTTATTTTTTTGTTATTAAACATTAATTACCTTTCTTCTTCTTCTTCTTCTTCTTTTTCTTATTTTTAGGCTTTGCTTCTTCTACATTATCAGATATATATGATTTATCTACCTTTTCTCCCGTAACAAATTTATTATCGACCAGTTTTCCACTATTTTTTCTTTCATCTAATTTTTTTTTTAATCTCTCTTTCAGTTTCGCGTTTTTTAAATTCGAATTCAAGTTATTTTGCATGGCATTTAAATCTAATTTTCCCTTTCCTTTCGGTACTCCAGGCATACCCATATTCTTAAATAGTTCATCCATATTCTTCATACCCGGCATTTTTTTCATTTTTTTTAATATCTCTGAAGCCTCCTCTAACAATTCACTTTCTTTCATCTCTCCACTTTTAAATTTATCTTCTAGTTTTGTACTTATAGATTTCACAATCTTCATCAACTTTTGAGGATTCTTTACTAAAGACTTGAACACTCCATCCATATCTTCAACACCTTTCATATCCTCTTTTAGATCATTTGCGGTTTCTTCTGCAATTTCTTTTGCTAAAGAACCTATTTTCCCTTCCATTAAATCATTTATATGTTCATGCATATCCTCTGCCGATGGCATATTTTGAGATACGTCGTTATCAAATATATTACCCATATTTGATATTGTTTCTTCTAATTTTGCTTTGAATTGTTGTTCATCTATTGCTTTAAACATATCAGCAGAATCCCCAAAAAGTTTTTTAGAGTCCACATCATTTACACAAACAAAAAGAATGATTTGTAAATATTTCCAAATAATGTCCTTCGTCTTATCGCTTATGTTCGTTTTCCAAATAAACTTAAAATTTATCTTCGGTAGAAAATTTAACTCTTCTGTATCCTCATTAGTAAAAATATCCTCGTTCTTGTATAAAATATTAAAAAAATGTTTTGGATAAATATTTTTACAATAATCAAATAAATCTTTATATTCCTTTTCGGTTAAATCAGTGCTTAAATTGTACTCAGGAAACGTTTTTCTCATATCATTAAAAAAATCATTTATTACATCCTTAAATTTATTCATTGGAGATACGTTGGGTTCATTTGTATCCTCCTCCTCTTGTTCCTCCTCTTGTTCCTCCTCTTGTTCCTCCTCTTGCGGTTCACCCTCCTCTTGCGGATCACCCTCCTCCACTGGTTCTTCGTTATTTACGGGTTGTTTTTCATCCATATAAGTAATTTAATTTATAATGTTTAAATTAAATTACTTATTATTATTAATTTATTCTTTTTGTGCTTTTTTAATAACGTACAAAAGAGATAATTTTGATACAGTTTTTACATATTTCATCCATCTCGATTTTACATGATCCGAAAATTTATGTAATTCTTTTCTTATGGTATGTATAGTTTCCAGGGCTTTTTTTGCATTTACAAGTGCCCCATCTTCTATATCCCACGAATAATCTTTTTCCGCAAAAAAATTAAAATCACCATCGTCAATATATTTTTTATATCTTGCGTATATCTGTTTATAATATCCCGTAATAAATAATATAGGATTTAATTTAATAAAATTACAAACCAATTCACAACCACCTCTTATAGTTTTATGTGTTTTATTATTTTCCTCTTTGAATAGAGATACTGTCCATTCCATCCACTCTTTATAATTTTTACAAAATGCATTCAATATTGATTTTTCGTCTATAACTAAATTATTCATATTAATACTATTATTAAATATTATTTATATTATTTATATTCTTTTATTTTGTTTTACCTCTAATTCTCTGTCTTGTATTAGTTTTTCCATATCTACTCCATTTGTTCCTATCTTGTCTGGAACATAGTTATCAGGTGGCGTTTCTATTGAAGTCTCTGATAATGGTGTACAATAATTATGCATTTGTCTAACTCCCCCAGAACCCTTTGCCGACAGTTCATCCGAACTCATGTCGTAGTCGCTATAATTGTCAGAGTGAACACCAAAAAGACTATTTTTATATATGGCATAACAATCTGGCTCGTCGATTTCCGTAGTTTTACCAGAATTTATCTTGCTATTTAAATAATCCATTATATCATCCCCCTCTATTATTTTATTTCCGCGATTTAACAACAATAAAGATGGAACCTTCGTTATCTCTTTCGGTAACTCCATTTCCGTTCCATTTTCTAATATAACCACTATTATATCTTCTTTCATTTTCCTCTTATCAATACATATATAATGCAAATCATTTCTTAATGGATGTTTCACTATTTTTGCAAGCGTTCTCTCACAATTCTTACAAAAATTACTATAGAAAAATATTGAATTCATATTAATAATAATTTATTTATTCTTTTTAAATTAAACATATTTAATATTAAAAATTGAACATATAAAAATATATATATCAATATATAAATGAATCCAAGATTAGATCGTGTTTCTCAAAATGAAAATAAACTTACACTATCATTCACAAATACTAACTATAGTATTATAAATGCTTTACGTAGAACTATAATATCTGATATTCCTGTTGTTTCTTTTACTACATTTCCTCACGAAAACAATAGGTGCGAAATCTTTAAAAATACTAGTGGACTTAACAATGAAATAATTAAACATAGACTAGCATGTATCCCCGTACATTTGGACCCCACTAGTAAAACATATGAAACACTTAAGGTTGTTCTTAAGAAGAAAAATGATACAGACCAAATTATGTTCGCAACAACTGGTGATTTTCAAATTTATGACACCAATACGGATAAACCCTTGTCTACCGCCGATAGAAATGAAATTTTCCCACCCAATGAAATTACTAAATATTTCATCGATTTTGTTCGTCTAAATCCAGAAATATCCAAAGAAATCCCCGGAGAAGAAATACATCTTGAAGCCATGCTTGATATTAATACTGCTGTAAAAAATGGGTGTTATAATTGTGTATCTACTTGCAGTTACATTAATACTCCTGATACCATCCGCGCAAATGATATATGGATCACTAAAGAAAAGGAACTAAAAGCCTTAAAAACACCCAAAGAAAAAATCGAATCTCTCAAAAAAGATTGGTTCCTATTAGATGCAAATCGTATATATATTGAAAATAGTTTTGAATTTACGATTGAAACTATTGGTATTTATTCTAATGAAAATATATTTAAAATGGCATGCACTGTTCTGCTAAATCAACTTGAGGAATTAAAGGATAATATTACCAGTGGTTCTGTTATTATCAATCAACCGATGTCTACTACCGAAAATGAATACGAAGTTATATTGGAAAACATCGATTTCACTATCGGAAAAGTTATTGTATATTATATGTATGAAATATATTACAACCAAAGAAGTGTTCTCACTTTATGTGGTTTTTATAAAAAACACCCTCATGAAAATTATTCCATCCTTCGCCTTGCATTAACAGAACCTAGTGATAAATCTATTGTGAATGAATATCTTATTACTTGCATCGAAGAAGCAAAGAAAATATTCGCCACCTTCAATTCTAAATTTTAATTAACGCAAATGAACCGCGGATTTCTATATAATCTCGTCGACCAACCCAAACCCTAAACACGTTTCTGCATCTAACCATAAATCTTTCTGCAATAAGTAATTTAAATGAGCAGATTTTAATTTCGTACGATTTAAATAAATATTTCCTATGATGTTCATCAATACCCCCATATTTGTCATCTGATCCTGGAGTTCATTGTATTTTCCCGAATCCGTACCAGATAATTGATGTATTAACATTAAAGAATTTTTTGTCATGTACCTCTTCTTACCCACCACACTTATCAATGTTGCCGCACTCGCCGCAAAACCATCGATATAAGTATATACAGGTGTTTTAAGATTTTGAATTACATCTAATACATATAATGTATGATACAAACTACCTCCCTGACTTTGAATATGCAAATGAATTGGTGGTGGTTTTATTTTATACTGTAAATGAAATATTTGCGATTTCACATCTAAGTCATTTAACCTATTTTTTAACTCATAACAACTTCTTTGGGAAACCGGACCGTAAAAATATATTTCATTATTAATATCGTGGATTATTCCTACCTCTCCACTTACCACATCTTCATTTAAAAATATCTTTTTCTGTATGTCACTCTCCTTTTTAATATACGGTTCGCGCTTTACAATATCCGCAGATTCATCCTTATTTGTATTGAACGAAGAAGTCATCCCGATAAAACTACCTAAAGCTTGCCGACGATTTATCGAAAAACTGTCGGACCCCAAAAAAAGCACTGTTAAAAGTACTTGCTTTAAATACATTTATATATATATATATAAAGGTATTTAAAATTATTCATAGGATTGTAAAATTCGTGCTGATGGATCCTTAATATTGCCACACCATTTAGGTAGCCATAAATAAGGTATTGTTTCTTCAAATCCACCATAATTATTCGAGAAAATCTCTCGATAATATAAACTTTCTTTTAAATATGGTACATTGTGAACACATTTTTTAATTCCCTTGTAAAATTCCGCGTCTGATATTTGTTTATCAACTTTCCTTTGAATAATCGAATACCAAGATTCACTCTTTGAAGATACTCCATCGGAAAATGCCTCTTTCGTTCTCCAGACAATGCTACTTGGTAAATCATGTTCAAATGCAACCCGCAAAAGAAACTTTTCTACTCCATTCCATCTCGCCGGTATTTTTAATTCCGGATCTATGGACATGTAATAATCTATAAATTCCTTATCTAAAAATGGAACACGACATTCTAATCCCCATGACGCTATTGATTTCTCCCCGCGCAATACATCAAAATAGTTCAAATCCTTCAACAATCGAATCGTCTCCTCGTAAAAACTCTCTTCACTTGGTGCATTTCTAAAATATAGATAACTCCCGGATGCTTCATCACTTCCTTCTCCACTAAATAACACCTTAATATCAAAGTTCTCTTTTATATATTTCGTAAGTAAAAACATCGGGATACTCGCTCTAACCGTTGTTGTATCATACGATTCAATATGGTATATAACACTGTCTATCGCATTAAACATATAATCCTCATCTAATATTAATTCATAATGTTCAGTGTTAAGATGCTCGGCAACTATTCTCGCATACTTTAAATCTTCACTCCCCCTCAACCCTACAGAAAACGTCTTCAATGTATCTCCCTTGTTATATTTTGTTAAAATCGCTGCAATAATACTACTATCTAACCCACCCGAAAGCAAACAACCAAACGGTCGTTCCGTTAATAACCTTCTCTGTACTGACGCCTCCAATTTTTCACGGATTTTTATTACTACATCAACATGAACCTCCAATATTGTCTTATATTCATAATTATAAAATCTCTTTTTTATACCACCTAATTCCATATAGCAACCCGGCTCAAACTGCTCCGCCTCCAAACATAATTTATTTAAACACTTTAACTCACTACCTATAACTACCTCATCTTTGTCCGTTCTCCCTATATATAACGACCTTACTCCAAAAGGATCCCTCGCAACATACTTTTTATCCTTCTCTAGATCTATCAATATAAAAGCATAATCCCCATTTAATCTATGTAGCGTCTCCTCTATTCCATATTTTACATAAAGATGAATAATAATCTCACTGTCACTTTTCGAATACACCGAAAAATTCTCCTCCTTCATTATATCATCATAATTAAATATCTCTCCATTACACAACAAAATAATGTTTGGATACATCTCTAAATTTATTGGTTGACTACCTTTATCCGTTAAATCATTTATACAAAGACGATGAAACATTAAATACATAGAATCTATTACTAACTCTTTTGTATTATCCGGCCCTCTATGTTGAATCTTATTTCCCTCCGCAAATAATGTATCACGTAATTCTTGTGTAATTGTACCAGAACCAAAAAAACCAAATATACCACACATTAACTATCTATATTGTTATATTTTTATATGCATAAAACAATATCATTTATAAAAAAGAATGTAACAACGAAGAATTAAAAAATGAATGGAGAATAATTATGACTTCAAAATACCCCTCTGATTGTAATTATATAATAAATGAACCCGAAAACAATTTGGAATTTTAACTTAAATGTTTTTCTTACATTTTTTTATTGTTATTTTCCCATTACCTGAAGGATCGCTACTAGATGAATAGATTAATTCTGTAAAAGGAACTTCATTTTTCCATTCCAAATAAAATTTGGACCATATTTTCTCACCAAATATATTTATCACGATATATACACGGTAATCTTCATAATATTTATAGTTAAAACGACCGTCATCATCTGGAAAACACTGTCTACTGATTTCAATCATCATTTGTTCGTTCTCAATTTTAATAACTTTTGGTTTATTATCTATAAAGTACCTACTGATTTCAACCTTCATTCGATCATTATCAACAATTGCGGGTTTAGGTTCAAATGACCGTGAATCTTTTAAACCTGGTTCTTTATCAAAATATTTTGAAATGAGTTCTTTTGATATATAAAGTATATGCTCACTGGCTTCCCTTTTAAATTCTGCGCTCAGTCGTGGTGTCATAATAGTATGTATACATAAATAATGTGATATATTTAAATTCAATTTTTAAATATATAGGTGTGTATCTTTACACGTAAATAGGTCATAAACTTAATTTTAATTTTTTAATAAAATCTCTCTAACTTTCTTTTACAAACCTAAAAATATAATAAATAAAAAAAATTGAATCGATTTGAATACTTATATGATACGTATTCAAATAATATGACTTCAAAAGGACCTGAAGAATGTAAACATGACAATCGCAGCATAACATATGAGAGCGGCGCCAAATACGAGGGTGACTTGAAGGATGATAAGAGGCATGGCAAGGGCACCTGCACTTGGGCGGACGGCGGCAAGTACGAGGGGATAATTTACCAAAGATATACATGACTTAATATCTTTGGATTGTAATATCCATCACTCTTTCGCTTTTCCTTGCGAATCGCCGCTGCACGACTCTTTACTCCCGAATGTCTCATGAAATAACGCTGCATCCTTTTACGTGTTCCGTGATCACGACCTTTGTATAATTTTAACGGAGTTCTATCCTTGTATTGTTGATAATCCTTGTGTCCAAAATGTATCTTTCTAACCGTTTTATTCTTTTTATCTCGCACATAGGCTGTATACTTTTTTTTCCGTGGACCACGCTCAAATTTTACAATACTTTCCTTCATTAATATATACACATATTTATTTAGTAAAATTAATTTGTTTAATTATACTAAATGAAAAAAAAAATAAATTTAAAATTAAATGAAAAAACCTTTCAAGGTTTATTGGGAGCATTCACTATTTTCTTTTTAATAATAGTATTCACTCTATAACATAATAATTTTATTCTATATTATCCAAAATTTCCTCGACCACCTCTTTAACTTCCGTTTCCTCTTTTGGTTCTAATTCTGCTTTCTTTGGACGATTCTTATAATTCAACACAAACATCTGCTGCGATTCATGTAAACTGTTAAAATACTCAAATACTCGCGTTAGTGTCATCGTTTGTCTATCTTTTAAAAAGATCTTATGCAAACTAAACATATGAATTCGATACTCATTCGGCCAATCCTTTACAGGCTTCTGCTTTTTTACGTAACATCCCACATAACTCTTCCACAAATTATGAACATAAGATGTAATCTCGTTCTTATAAGATAAATATTTATCCGCATCTAGCGGAAAATACTTCAAATATTCCGTGATTTTTTTGTGTTTTCGAAGTGTTAAATACTGATATTTTGGTTTAATTTGATTACCCCTTAAACTTTTTAAATATTCATAATTAGAACAACGAATCTTCCAACGACAACCATCATCAGCCTTAATTACAACTCCTGGCATACAAGACATTCTATCAAAATCAAACTGATTATACCTAACCCAAGGATGAAATTCTTTTTTAAACCACTCTGTGAAAGGTTTTTCTTCATCGTTATTATTAGAATAGTGCTCTGTAAACTTACAACACGAAAGAGCCTTGATATCTAACATTTCATCATCCGTAAGAATAGTTATAAGCGTTCCACCCTCCGACAACCGCTCGATATTATAGACTTCGACACAATATAAAGCCGGGGTTTTGTGTTGATTGATGATTAAATTTTCAGGATGTTGCATTACAAAACTATAACTATACTTTTTAGGCAAATCATCAAATTCCAAATTACAAGAAAGACACGCCTCCAAAAACATCTCACGAAAAGTTTTAACACCGGGTTCTTGAACATACGTCGCTCTACCGCCAATATTACTACGGGTTGCCATTTCCCACTTTTCATTAAATACATCATAAAACAAATTAATCATTGTTCCCTCTATCATCTCTTCAATTTGAAGACCACCCTCCGGTAATTGAACTCCTTCTAAATCTTTAGTATTAATCTTAGTAGATTTAAATGGAGAACATGCAACAATATAATCATTTTTGTCTACTACCAAAGAACGATATCTTCCATACTTTGTAAAATCTGATACTTTTTCCTTTTTGTATCTTAAAATAAAATGATTTTCATCCTTTTTATTTCTGTACACTTTCATAGAATCGTCCATTTTAAGACGACTAATATCATCTTTGCTTATAGTTATAAGTGTCATGTGATACAAAAATATAAGTGAATCTCTTTAACTAATTTATAAAATGTTTAATGATAATTTATTTATTTCTACCTTAAATATAAGATATGTCGGAGAGTTCAATACAAATCCAATTAAATGATATAATTCAAATAAATTCACCAGAAAATCCAGTTTTTCATAATAAAATCTTCATTGTTATCTATGCAAGTGAAAGTAAGATCAAGATAATAGATTCTCCTGTAAATTTTTTAGAAACAAAGGAAGATTCTTTTCAAGAATTTAATTTACCAATCGAAGATGGTAATTTATTAGATCCAACCATAGAAAGTATTGACTTATTAAGTAGAGATGATAATCCTGGATTTGCGATGCAAAATAATTTAACCCCGAACACATGGATTGATATAACTTTTAGCGAAGAAATACCATCTATCATTACTGGAGAGATTACTAATTTAGAAGAAGATATGATTGAAATAAAAATATATCCTTCCAATAAGGTTATTTACATTGATTTTAAATATCAGGGTATACCCGATGATTTACCTATAAAAAGTATTTTAATCCGCGAAAAACCAAAAGAAACAATACTTGATACTACATCAAGGGCTGAATTGGGAGTATCGCAGCAGGAAGGTGTTAATCTGGATGAGGAAGAGGAAAAGGCCAAAGGAGAAGATGACAAGAGTGAGGAGGGTGACGAGAGTAATGAAATAGAACCGGAAGAATCAAAAATAGTATTGGTCGAGTTGGATCAAGTAATATTAGAAGGAGATGCAATACAATTTGGTGAAGAACTTGGAGAGATTTATCAAGAAGTCACCGTAGACGAGGCAAATAAAAGATATTCAATAGACAGCCAAACAAATGATTTGATGGATGATATGATTTCCAGAATACCTACTAGAGAGAGAACACCAGAAGTTCTTAACTATTTACATTTGCAAATAAATCGTTTCATAGAACTACGTAAGGAGTTTTCCAAGTTCGATGAAAATGGAAATGCAAATATGCCAAATTATAAAGGAGTTAATAATAAACCACTTATCACAGAACTGAAAGATTTCAAAAAGAAGATACCATGGTTAATACCAGTCGCTAAAAATAAGAGAAAGATATATCACGGTGAAACAAATGAAACGTCTATTACCGGGGAAAAAATATACGCCCCTCTAACGGATGAAGAATATAATGAAATGGACATACAAAATAAATTAATATCAGATGAAAATTTAAATGAAAATAATTATTTAAAACAATACCGTAATGACAAACAAAACACATTTAATTATAATGAACAACGCTATAAAACATTAGTTAAAAGGGTAACTAGTTTATACACACCATTTAATAAAACCGAAAATAATCATGATATTATATACGAAGCAGAAGTACAATCTTTGTTAAATGTTTTAATAAACAATCAGGAAGATTACGATTCATTTGCCGTAAAAGATATGAATATTAAAAAAACTAAATTTCTTATGCAAAATTATGTTCCATCTATAGACCTAATTAGAATGGATGCATTGAATAATACATATAAAGTAAGTATATCTAATAAGGATACATTGCAACTATTATCTTTTATGATGTTACCAAAAAATGTAATGAAATACTCAAAGGCCTTTTTACATGAATCCAATATCCTAGAAAAAATGGAATTAAATTCAAATCCATTTTATTACTATAAATTATTAAATAAACATACCGCACCAAATACAATAGATATTAATAGTTTTGAAAATAAAAAAAATTACGATAAAGTAAAATTCTTATCTACCATAACAGAATTTACATTAGATTCATCCATACAAGATGAAGATAAATACGATAAATTTTTGAACACTATTGTTCCAAAAATAAAAGACCTATTTTTATACACAAAAAATTTTATCGATGGATATTCCGTAAGAGCAATTATAAAAGAAATGGAACCATTCCACGTTTATGGTGAAGACATAACATATCGACAATACGAAGAGTTTAGAACATTTTTAAAACTACAAATCATTGAATATAAAAAAAATTTTGTGCAAAAATCCAAGGATTTCAAAAAAATACACCCTCGAAACGATAAACAAGAAGTACATCCTTTACCATTAGCCGTTAGTAACATAAAACACCCGCTTAATGATAAACTAATGGATTCATATGTATACGAAGAATTATATAATGTCACTACAAATAAAGATTCGACCGCTGAAATCATAAAAAAATTAATGATAGATAGTTTTCAAATGGCCAGTAATTCAAATACTTATGGAAACTTGGAATTATTTGGTATAATAGATATCGAAACCGAAATTAAATCTCTCGAGAATCAATTCTTGGAAGAAAAAAAAGAAGAGGAAGCAAAGGATGATTGCGGTGTGTTCGTTCTTGGGAAAAAGTACGAAGATTATGATGAATTACTGGAAGATAATGATCGAGATATATATTTCGATAAAAGTTATGATACAACAATATACGACATAATAGATAATTACAAAGAACAACAACAAACTATGGATAAAGATCAATTTAACATATTCTTAATTGAAGAATTGAAAAAAAATATCGGTCTTTCGGCAGAAAAAGCGAGAGATGATGCCGAGGCTATGATATTAGGTAAACGCCCGGTAAAAGAAGGGAATTATGCAATGTTAATAAATAGGGGCGATTCAGAGGATGAAAACGATCAATCCTTTTTCCGCCGAGTAAATAATAAATGGGAAAGAGACGAAGCAATGAAAGGAATATATGCAGATAATCAAAAAATATTCTGTAATATGAAATCCACCTGCTTCCAAATAAATAATGTTTGTAGTTCTAATGAAACCGCAGAAAATGAACTAAAGCAAAATGCAATTAAGTACATATTAAATGAATTTGATAAAAGACTAGAATTGGGTATTGATGAAATAACAGATAAAATTAAAAGAAACATACAAGAAAATGAAAGAATGCTAAAAGCCAAAATACAAATAGAAAAATTTCATTTGCTTAAACATAATAATTTCAAATTTATGCTCGGTGGTAATGTAGAAGACATACAAATAAAACAATCCCCATATGAAAAACTTAAAAACTTAATACTGGGTCATAATAATTTCTCCGAAAAACAAAACTATATTTTGATATTCTGCAATAAATTTACAAGAGAAAACATTCATGGTGAAAACAATTACTGGTTATACTGTAAGGATTCAAATATAAAATTACTGCCTATATTTTTACATAAATTAGCAGTGGCTTATTTTGATGGTACTTATGATTCAAAAATAGAAGAGATATGTAAAAATCAAGGAGAAATAAGTGACGATGAATCTTATTGGGTTGACCGTCATAGTGGATATTACATAAAAAATATAAGTTACAGCACAGATATGGGTTATGATGAAAGTGGATACGCAATAAAAACTAGCGATATTTTAGAGGATGAAAAAGAAATTCTCTTAGACAGCCCAAAACAGGATATAGACCCCATAAATATCAGTATTGACAACATAATAAATGCAATATCAAGTAATACAAGAATATTTATAGAAGGATATCGCGATTTTATAAAAAAGCATGTTAGTGCTTTACTTCCTAAAATAATAAATGAAACCATCTATGAAAAACTAAAGGTCCTCGCAGAAAAAAAGAATAAAAAAATTCAATCCTATGAGTTATCTGTCAATAAATCACTTATGATTCTAACCTTATCATTTATACACATATCTATCCAGATTTCAATTCCACCGGTTTTGACCAGAAATTCTTTTCCAGGATGTGTCAAATCCTTTTCCGGATATCCTTTAGATGGAGACAGCGATTACGGAGGTATAGAATATATAGCATGCGTTGCATCTAAAATGAAAAGTTCCAGTTCCCCATGGAATGGTATAAATAAAATGAAAGAAGTTGTTATTACTAGAGAAATTAAAAATTCTATTGAGAAATACATTATTAATTTACCAACTGTAATATCAAAATTAGAAGAAAAAACAGAATACCTATCAAAACCAGAGAATCAAGAAATACCCGTAAGTGTGAATTTTAAAAAATGGATAAATTTCCTCCCACCTCTACAATCGGTACAAATACCCCGAGTAGATAATATAAGTAATGCATTTATACAATCATTCAAAGAAAATATGAGAAAGGGCTCAGAAAAACAACACGAACAATATTTAACCTTATACTCAAAAGCAAAAATGCTTACCATGGAAATTATCAAATTTATACAAAATATTATCAATTCAAAATCACCCGTACTTACCAATAATTTACTAGAACCCTTTTTAGAAAATGCTTGTTGTAATGATGGATTAGTTCAAGCCTATAATTATTTTATAAACGAAAATAAATCTATTCATGACAATAATACACAGATTCTATTCATAGAAAATATACTATACGATTATAATAATTTTTACACGGCACCAATGATGTTAGATTTAACGAACACAAAAATGTCAATAGTTAATACAAGTGAATATACGGAAGAATTGATATACAAAACATTTATACACTACGGTAATTTAAATAACGAAGACCCAATCCCTAAAGAATTGGAAATATTCTTCAGTGAAAAACCCGAAGAAATGAAGGACTATAAAAATTTAAAAGAACAAATAGAATTTTTGAAAGAAAATGGTAAAAATTTTACGTATGAGAGTTTTATGGACCTACTTAAACTACTATCAAATAATATTCCTCCGGAATATTCTATTAAAACCACACATTATCAAAGACTAGATGACCTTCTAAACTTTATTATAGATAATGAACAAAACATCCCCCCCCCCTTCACCAATGGCCTATTGAATTTATTGAAAAATCCGGAAAATAAAATGACGGAAAATGACAATGAACTGCAAATGTTTAAAGAATATCTATATAAAAGTAGCACTGAATTAATGGAATCAATTCGATTGTTCCTAACTAGATATTCATCAACTACTAAAAAGAAAGTAAATGAAACCGTTGATTTTTTAATGAATTTAAATATTTGGAAACCGTTAAACGAAACGATTCCAAATAATGACCATGATTACAGCAGAATATTTAGTTTCATGCATGATTTTGTAGATAAATTTTTTATCGTTTTCCCATAAATGATCAAAACAAATAATAAAAACACTAATATATCAATACCAAACCATTGGAATATGACCTATTCCGGAAAGAAAAGCATAGAATCTTTGATAGAAATGTATTATTCAAAATTAAATAAGTACATGAATAATGAAACTATCATATCACTCTTTCAATCTTTTCCAGATGAGATTGAACTCTACATAAAAATACTTGGAGAGATTCAATTCAAATTAGGAAATTTCATTGAAACTGGTTCCGATGTCATCTACGAATTTAAAACTTTTGACAAAAATCTTTGTGTATTGATTCATAAGTACGTTATTACTAGTTTAATATATGAGATGACTAATATACCAGATGTTGAAAAATTTGAATTTAAACTAGGTAGAAAAGAGTTAGTAGAAACGACGACATCTGTTTCTTTAGAATCGGATTCGCTAAAATTAGAAGAAATGGATTTCGAAGAAGATGTGCCAAATACAAATAAAGAGTTAATTGCAAATTATATTATAGATTCATGCTCTATATTTTCAATCACTAAAAAAAAAGTACTAAACTTTAGCCTGCAAGATATCAAAAAGAAAGTTAACGTCGAAAAAGAAAAGGAAAAACGTTACGAATTCACGGACAAATTAGCAAACATGGATAATGAAGAACGAGAATTAAATAACTTATTTAAAACTAGTAATCTGGGTGATTGGGGAAAAGGTAAGGAGAAGGGAATAACACAATATCAAAAAGATTTTTTTGATGCAGAAGTAAAAGATCGTGAGAAAAGAATAATGATTGAACGTAATTTAGCAAATAATCCAAATGTTACCGAAATGAATATAAATATTTTTGCCTTAGAATACGAAGAAGAACAAGCCGCTGAGGAACAAATAGAACATGATGCATTTAATATGGAAGATATTCCAGATGATGATGATGCCGGAGAAAATGACTATTTTGAATATGATGGCGGAAAGTAATTATATATAAATTATATTTGATATATATATAATTATGTTTACAAGAACATATGTAAGAAACAATGTATTAACAGTATCTCTACTTTTGTTTATTGTTATATATTTTTCCATAAATATTTTAAAACCTAACTTTTTATACGATAAAGACAGTATTCTTAGAGATTTTGGTATTGGATATAGAAAAAAAACCGTACTACCATTATCTATTATTTCTATGATTTTAGCTATTTTATCTTATTTCATTGTTTTATATTACATTACCGTACCAAGAATTAGATATTGAATTGTTGGGTTAAAAATGGAACACCCTGTGTTCTCATGCGTTTTTTAATATCTTTTGCTTCTTTTTTCGCTGTATATTTACTATATTCACCTAATTCTAAAGACGAAGGATCTTTTGTCGCTTTCCAAAAACTGTTATCTTGTATTTTTTTATTAAATTTTCTAGTATTATTAAAATTACTATCTTCTTTTAACAATGCAAAATTTTCCGGATTATTTTCTGTAAATCTGTTATCAATCTCATTAAATTGTTTTGTACCAGATTGATTTTGTGTTTCTATTTCACTCATGGCCGCATTATATGCATCGGCTTGCATTTCTGCCTGACTTTTCGTATTATCATACTCACCCATGGGAATGCCAATTGATGTAAATATTTTATTTATAGGTCCAAATACAGAGTCACCCTTTACAGAACATTTCTCTTCAAGAACCTTTGTATAGGTAATAAGTATTGTCAAGAGACCGGCCAATGATATCCACATAAATTCTCCAAATAAGTCTTTTAATAAAATTACCTTATATAGTTTTGTGATTAAATTATATAATTCACTCTCTTCGCTTAATATATCTTGATTCAGTTCGTCTTCGAATTCTTGTTCATCAGACAATATATCTTCGTTGGATTCTTCTAGTTGTAAAGCTGCCTTTTTATTATCTTCATCTAGTTTCTGTAATCTTTCTATTCTTGTACGTAGTTCATTTATATCACCCTCAAAAGAATCATTATCATTTTGTAATTTTAATAATTCTGTGGTTTTATCTGTTCTTAATGATTCTATACGATTTATATTTTCAGTGATTTCATTAATTTTTTTAATTAATTCTGGCGACAAAGGCTCGCCTGTTTTTTCCTCTATTTCTTTTAATTCCATACTGATATCTGGTATACTTAAGTTATTTAATTCATTATTGGCACCACCTTTAATATCCTCTTTATTGGTAGAAGGAGTGTTTGCTGCTGCTTCGGCCGCCGGGGCGGCGGCTGCTGCTTCTTCGGCCGCCGGGGCGGCGGCTGCTGCTTCTTCGGCCGCCGGGGCGGTGGGTGCTGCTTCTTCGGCCGCCGGGGCGGTGGGTGCACCTGTTTTGTCGTCATCCATTTTAATAGGCTCTGCATCATCTCCTAATGCATTTATCATGGAGTTCGCAACCTTGATGTCTTGTCCTTTCCTAATAATCCTTTTACTTTTATCATCAAGTTCATCCTCATTTTCCTTAGGAATTTTTGCCTTTTCAATTATATCATCCGGAATATCCCTTATTATTTTTTCATAAATTGAAATATTAATAAATTGAGTAAATTTATCTACGTTCATCCCATTTACAAAGTGTTTTATATTTTTGTATCTTTTATCTAATAAAGTATTTAGAAGGTCCACCAAAGATTTTGATAGTTTTCCATCCTTTTTTTTTAATGCGGGATCATTTGGGTCATTCAATATTTTTTGAAAGAATGTTTCATATTTTTCAATACCATATAATCTAGAAGATATTTCATAGCCTATAGTATTTCCAAAAACACTTTTCCAATCCAAAGGCAAAAAATTTATTGTGAAAAATGTAGTTGAAAAAATTAACCCCCAACTTGTAACCGAAGAAATTAAAATGGATATAATATTTTTATTAGATACATAGCCACCACAATGTTTTTGTAAATTATCAAATAAAAGTACTAATATTTGAACAGTAATTAAAATTACTACATAGGAAATAGATGTATATGTTGCATAGGATGGCGTATGCTTCCATTTACTTTTTTTATTGCTATATGTAATCCCAAATTTTTGCAACACTGCAAATTTAGTCATTAAATATCCAAATGTTATTATAAAAAATGTTATATATAGAGTAGTAGGTGGGTTATCTGCACCTAAATCACTTATAGTTTTCATATCGAATCTATCCATTATATAATATGTATAAATAAATTAATTAATTTAGACTATTAAAGTATGGATAAACCAAATTTATTAGAAAATGAAACCAAATTTTTTTTATCTCAAAGTTTGAAAAAATGTAATAAATTTAAAGAAGAATATTACAATTATGTATTTAATATTGGTGCATTTATCTTTATGGTATTGGTATTTGGTATATTTTTACTCGTAAAATATCGCGGAAAAATGTCACCTACAGAAAAAAATGAAAAAGATAAAAAAAAGAAGGAATATATACTATCAAAAATAAGAATTATGCAAGACATAAAAAGACAAAATTCCCAGGATTTAATAACTAATTTACCGGCTTGGGAATCAAATGACGATATATTAAACAGAAAAATATATAGATAAATTATATATGAAAGAAGATGAAATTGTCAACCAGAAAGTTTATGATGCGATTAATGATTATTATAGATTGAAATCCGCATATGAGAATAGAATAGAAGACATGAAAAAAAAAATAAAAGCTCCTAAAGAAATAACAAATAAAATTACAGGCAAAACCACAAAGATAGAGAAAAGTATAGAAGAAAAAAGAAACGAAATAAAATTAATGAAACCTAAATGTATTTACTGTAATAAACCCGTAGGAACAGATTTTAAAATTACCGATAAATTGCTTATTGCAAAATGTGGAGCTGTAGAAAAAAAAGAAGGTTTTGAACCATGCAATCTTAATATTGAAATTAAAAAAGGAAGTATTGCAAATACTAGGACAGAATATTATAGATTTTTAAATGAAAAAAAAACAACAGAAAAAAATATAATTAATCTTAAATTAGATTTACTATTTAAATATTCTACAGAAGAAGAAACTTTAGAAAAATTCGAAAAGGAATTAGAAGATTATGAATACTATGTAAATAGTATTCAGTTTTCTATTGGAGAAATAGAGAAACACACGAATAAAACGGAACACAAGGCCAAAATGACAGAACTAGATGGACAAATTAAAAATTCCATTGAATTCATAAAAGATACTATTGTACAATATAAACAACAAAATGATACACAACTATTAGTAGAAGTAATTAACAAATATACCGATAATTTAATTCCAAACGTAGAACAACTTAGAGATATAAAAAATGATTATTACGATATTGAAAAAAATGAGATAACGGGTGAATATACTCTAGTGAAAACAGAGGTTAGTGTATCAAATATTGAAATAATTCTAGACAACGAAGACCCGGAGATAATTTATTTTGTTCAGTGATATATATATATGAACGTATTAAGTTATATAAATTGGTATGCATTTGTATTTTCATTTATCATTGGTATTATTTTTATGTACTTTTATAGCGAAGAGCCGGTAAAAATATACGTATATCCTACTGCTAAAAATTTTAAAAACGTACAAGTATTAGATAAAAGTGGAACTTGTTTTTCTATCGAAACAAAAGAAACGGCTTGTCCTGAGAATGATAGTAATATAAAAAAAGTACCAATACAATAATATTATATTGGTATATAATATATGTTTATAAAACGGATCCTTTATTCAAAATATAGTTCTTTAATACTATCAGTTATACTTGGATTTGGACTAGCAACATTATTTAGAATGGGATGTAAAGGTAATAATTGTAATATATTTAAAGCCCCAGAAGATTTAAAGGATGAAAATAAAATTTATAAAATTAACGATAAGTGTTATAAGGCTGTAGCGACACCCATAGATTGTGATAATAATAAAAAAACATTAGAATTTTTTGCGTAAATAATTAAAAAATGTGTTTCTAATTATTTATAATGACCACGTCTATAAACGATCTTCCTATTGACCCGGGTATTTCAAGCGAAAATATTAAATTAGAATCCAGAGAAAAAAAACCTTTCTCTGATGAAATACTTGAGGCAAAGCGCGCCGGTTTGACGGACCTTCCTACAAGAGATATTCCAAATTCATCTGTTGAACACACCACAGATGCTAGTGTTACAGCAAATTATGTCCCCCCGGCCGACTCTGTAGGTGATTACATTGAAAATTATAAAAATGAAATAGGATATAGAAATGAAGTAAATAAAGCAAATATTCATAAAAGCACATTTGATATTGTTTTCGATGAGTTTAGAACTGCCTTATTAGTAGGGTTACTTTTCTTTTTATTTCAATTGCCTATTTTTAAAGCAACTTTACACAAAAATATGGATTTCCTATTCAAAAAAGATGCAAACTATAATTTTTATGGGGTTTTATTTGTGAGTTTCGTTTTCGGTATGGGATACTATGGAATAGAACGGACAATTGAACACTTTTCTATTTAGTATCACATAAAATATTCACCCATTTTTTAATATAATTATCACCATCGAAATACCATTTTTCATTACTAGATAAATTTATATCTTTTCCGGTCTTTATTTGTATCAATGCGAATGTTTTAAACATTAAATTTCGCGCCATTTTTCTCCGTATCAATTCTATTTCGTCTTTTCTGGTTCCCATACATTTTATATGATAATTGCGTATATTTTCCGTTGGTTGATTGTAATCCCATCTTCCATAACTATTTCTATGATTTATTTGTTCATCTATCGAAATGAAATTTAGACTTTGTATGTATTCTTCTGAATATTCACCATAAATATTTATTCCTTTGGAGTACCTAACTCCATCATGTAAACATCCGGAATACATGCAATTTTCACGATGATTTACATTGCCTACGCTTCCTCCACTACCACCACATTCTATACAAACGTTTATGAAATCCTTTTTTGTATTAAATAAAAATACATGGTCATTTTCAACAAAAGAACTATGTAAATTTCTAGGAGAAATATGACATAAGCAATTGTAAATACTATACATATATTATTTTACATATAAAATAATATATCATATAATAAACCTTCCTACTTAATATTAAGTAAAATATTTACCCAATTTTTAATATATTCATCATTAGATAAATTTATACCTATTCCTGTCTTTATTTCAATTCTTTATTCAAATGTGTTAAAATTGAGATAAAAATAAGTTTTTAAATTTTAAAAACAAAGATGACCGATCTTCTAAGAGACTATGAATTTAAATGTCTTATTGATTTGATACCACATATGAATTTCAAAAAAGAGTGGCTTCCACTATATAAAAATTGGAATAAATTAGAATATTATCAACATATTAATCAAAATATAATTAGTAATTGGGTTAAATATGTATATTACAAAAAAAACAACAAATCTTTAAAAAAAAATTTTGTAGATTATCAAAAATCAATGAAAGGATATCCACTAGATATTAAAAAAAAAATAAAGATAACATTAGAAAGATGTGGTATAAAGAATGTGAAAATAAAATATTAAAAGATTAAAAGATTAAAAATTGAAACTATTTACAAGTAAATAATAGTATTTTAACTAAAGAATGTCATTCTATTTTATACCCGAATTACTGAATGAAGTTAATGATTATATAGAGCCGACCCTTGAACTTCGTTGTGTAAGTCGAAAATATTATAAATTGTACACACCAGAAATAAGAGAAAAATATCCGTTACACTTTCATGCAATTGATTACTTGAATGCATTACGAATATGTCCAACATACAATGCTCTTTCTATATATTTTCCTTATAATTATTGGTTGTCTTATGACCCACAAAAAGACGAAATGATATATCACACCAATAAATTACAATGCAAAGGATATACGAAAAAAGGACTTCGTTGCAAGCGATATTCATGTGATGCGTTTTGTTATAATCATAGAAATACACTTAAAACATATCAAAACAGTAAAATGTTTCATTATTTAACAGATGGTATTTTCTAAACATATATAATTAAATCAAATATTACAAAGAAAATATTTTTATTAAATCTTTTCAATTATAATCCCCGCCATTTCCATGATTTCCGGTATCAATTCATCGTTCTTATAATCTTCTATGTAGTAAATATTTTTTATTCCGGAAGCACACAATATCTTTGTGCAGTTAATGCAAGGATAATGCGTTATGTAAGCCTCTGCTTTGTCGCAACTAACACCGCGTTTGGCACAGTCTGTTATCGCATTTTGCTCGGCATGAATCGTGGCTTGTTCATGATTGTTTCTAACAAAAGATTTATGGGGACATCCGGGAAGAAATCCATTATATCCCTGAGATATAATGCGGTTATCTTTTACAATAACACAACCCACTTTTAATCTCTCACACGGCGAACGTTTTGAAGTTACTAATACTATTTCCTTAAAATAATCTCTCCAACTTGGTCGTTTATTTTCCATTGTACATTAATCCTACGTATTTTTTTAATTATTTTCTTACACTTAATTGTAATCGTATTTCTACAACAGCCGTATTCTGTTGCTATCTTATTTACCGGTATTTTATAAATATAACGCTTCAAAATCAAATTCTTTTCAAATTCGGTTAATCCGCTTAAAAGATAATCATAGTTTTCAAAATCTTCTGTTATAATTAAATTTTCTTCTTTTAGTGGCAATGGTTTATTATACAGGGTTCTTATGTAGTCTCCCATATATTTTTTTATCCATCTACTACTATAAGTAGAAAATGCAAATCCCTTTGTTTCGTTATATTTACGGGCCGCGTACAAAAGACCGATAGAACCCTCCTGAATCAACTCCTTTTTTTCATCGAGATTTAACCTATTTTTTATCATGTACGACCTAGCAAAGTAAGGAACCAATCGATAATTGTTTCTCGCATAACTCCTTATCATTTCCGGGGAATTATAACTTGATACAGAATATAATATACTTGATAAAATAATAAAACGGTACATAGTATGTATATAAATTATTTAACATGTATTTAAATAATTTATGAACTGTATGTAAAGAATTGCTTCGGTATAAATCGATCCTTAAGTTCTTTATTACAATTTACACAAGAATCGGGAGGGGTTCTTAAACAAAAGTCATTGTTATATCCCTGGTTAACACATGATTTATAAGAACTAAAGGGCTCTTTTTTTCTTTTTTGAATTAAAAAAATAATATACATAAAATAAAACAGCACAAAAATAATATAAAATGTGAAACTATTAGATGCTTTTTCAATAGTGGGAGTTACATCTATTTCTTGACTTTCCATATATTATATTGTACATTTTATTTCCACGAAAAGAGACGATTTGTTTTTTTGCGTTTTTTCTTTCTACGCTTTTTTGTATTTGCATTATCGGGGTTAATTTCCTTTTTATCCTTTTTCACATCGGGAATATACTTTAAAAACCACTCTTCATATTCTCTTGTTCCCTTCTTATCCTTTAGTTTTTCAAACATATCCGATTTTTCCTGACGCATAGATTCTAAGGTGGGTTGTTCCCCATAGCAACTAATACTAAATCTTCTTAGTAATCCTTTTTGTTTTAATCTATTTTTTTGTTGAACCTTAAATAAATATTGAGACATACAAAGTAATCTATCTGTGTCGTAGTATGGTCTATCCGCATAAATGAATGCCAAATAAAAACTTAACATTGTATCTATAGTAGCAATTTTTAAAATCTGCCCTTGTATATTAATTATATTGTAACTGTGGCATCCTAATGGTTCATATACAAAAGCAACTGTATCCTTACCAACTAAAATTTCGTAGTGAGGAGCAATAATCTCTCCAACTCCTTCATGTTTTACTATTTTAGTATTCATTATACCTCTATCATTTAATCTTTCTACTACAATAGTACATACTGTTAACGGTTCTAATGATAAAACATCAAAATCTGGGGAGTTTTGCAATTTTTTTCTTAGTTTTGATGGCATATATTTGGAATAAATGGTGTTTGCAAATCCCCCAAAAAATATAACCTCTTGATTAATAAATGTATCTTTTGTAATATTATATATGTCTACTTCTTTATTACTTTCTAAAGAAACGGTGGATTCCATGGAACGCTGAAAATTAACTTCATCGCATTTTTTATTTCTTATTGGATAATTTTTATTTAATAATAATAGACGTTTAAGAACCTTTTCCCATCTACTTACATCACCTTTTGGTCTTGATAATTCTAAATACATAGCCATTCTTAGAAAATTCGGGGGCGCATATAAAATACCATTCACGCTGATAGAATCTTGTTTCACCTTTTTAAACAAATTTGGATCTAATGAAGTTATATCCGCAACGGGGATATAATTTACATATACTTTATAAGTTCCATGATGTACACCACTTTTTGCTTCCACGTCTGTAAAGCCTCTTTCATTATAAATGTTCGCGAGTTCTTTTGCATGATCTAAAGCCGTCGGGGAATAAAAATCATAATCGGGTATTTCAAGTGATTTATCATAGAATTGATCGGATTGTGGCAATATATTATTAATGGCTGTTCCGCCATAACAAACTAATTTCTTTTTTCTTAAAAATTCTTCAACCACGGCTATAATCTTTTTTACAATTGGTGCATTTGCTGACTTTCTATCACTTCTTTTTTCCGCTTTATCTACAGCACTTCTTAATATTTCTAATTCTTTATCTTCATAATGTTTATCCTTATTCATTATATTATTATATTATTATTAGAAATTAATTATACCATCTACAATAATTTTACTCCCCAAAAAAGATGGCTCAATATTATTTATAAATTGATTTTTTTCAATTAAAAGATTACTTACTTTATATAACTTGAAATTATTCTCATTGCAAAACGAATAAAGTTTATTATTCCATGTATTTATTAGTAAATAATATTTCTTATAGTCCTCACCACGTATAAAATATAAATCGGTCAATACTATTGTACAATTTGTTTTTTGATAAAGTCTTAAAACGACATCCTTATAAGATTCAAAGATTTTATCCAATACATCATAATTTTCTATTTCTACACCATTGTATTCATAAGAATTTAATAAATCATTTCCACCAATAGATATAAATAAATAAGTATTTGAATTATTCAATTCTTTTGGCATTTTATCGTATTGTTCCATTAAATCTTCAATCATTGAATTATCTTTGGCTAAAACAATTGATTTCTTTACTTTTTTTTTAATGATGTATTCTACACTTTCTTCTCTTTTTACATATTTTTTATTTTGATACATGCTGTCACCTAACAAAACAACCGCGTTATTGTTTTCAAGATTTTCTATTGAAGTCGAATTTTGAAATAGACAACAAAAAATGATAATGATTAATAAAAACGATATGGTATTCACATTCATAATTTATATAAAAACATATATTTTTAATAATAAAATTCAAAATAAAAAATTTGTATATTTTCTATTCTAAATTAAATTTAAGAATATGAACCACTGTGAAACTTGCACGATTTGTTTTGAAGAAACCAACTCCTTTCATGCTCTAAATTGTTGTGACGCGGAAAAAAAAATATGTTTGAATTGCATCAATTGTTTACGTTCTCCACAATGTCCTTATTGTAGAGAACAATTATGTGAAGAATTGTTTATAAATAATTCATACGTAAGGTCTGCTCCACAGCAAAGTGATTGGTCTTTATTTGTAGAAGAAGAATTTCTAATTAATCCATATGATCCAGAATTTATAGATTCAAGAATTTTACGGAGACAAATGAGACGTGTTAGAAGACGGTTTCTATCGGAACAAAATAGAATCATAAGAAATAGAAATACAAATCAAAATTCAAATCGTGCATCCGCAAGAACTAGAAGACAACAAAGAAAACAAGCTCGACAGCAACTTAGAAACAGTTTAAGATTAAATAATAACACATTTGATATTCAATTTGAATTAGAATTATAATATTTATTAAATATTTAAAGATAAAAAACTTATAATAATAAAATGGCTGAACAGGAAGTTATGACCGTATTACACGAAGACCCGCAGGTTCTCGTAAAAGACGAATTTATTACAAAAAAAGAATGTGAACATATTATTGATATTTGTAAGGATAAACTAAAAGATGCTTTGGTAAGTAACAATCAAAAAGGATTTGTTTCTGCTGGAAGAAGTGGTAAAAATTGCTGGCTTCAGCACGATCACGATAATATTACGAAAAAAATCGCCGAAAGAATCGCAAAAATTGTTAATATTCCATTGTCTCATGCAGAAATTTATCAAGTTATTTATTATGATGAAACCCAGGAGTATCGTTCGCATTATGATGGTTGGTTGCATAATAACTCTGAAAAAAGTAATCGCTGTATGAAATACGGCGGACAACGTGTTGCTACTGCATTATGTTATCTCAATGATGTCGAAGAAGGAGGATGTACCGGATTCCCGCGATTAAAAATAGAGGTTCCGCCAAAACAGGGCAAATTACTTATTTTCGAAAATATAATCAAAAATTCTGGAAAAGAAACAGGTAGAAGTGAAAGGCATCCTTTATCAGAACACGCCGGAAGACCGGTTATCAAGGGGAAAAAGTGGGCTTTTAATTTGTGGTTTCGTGAAAATCCCAAGACGGTTTTGTATGTTCCTCCAGAACTGCCTTCTAATGATGTTTCAAGTACAAAGGATACTAAAAATATACAAGATGTAAATACCAAGAACGAATCTGGAAAAACTGAAAAGATTATACATCAAGAAGTAGTAACTACTTGCTCTGGATTAAATAAAGAGACTCTCAATCAAGAACACAAGATTTATACTCACAATGGAATTATGAACGATGGTGATATAGAAAAAGTTAAAAAACTTGCCAAACTAGAAAAAACTGAAAAACGTAATAGTTCATGGATTAAATTAACAGAAATTCCGGAGATTCTTTTGAAGATTGTAAATAGTACTGGGTATAATTATTCTTTTTATGAAAACGCAAATGTTGTACAGTATGCTTCTTCTAATACACACAATCGATTTTTAGATGCATATGATTTTAATAGTGAAAACGGAAAGCGAAATACACAAAAGGTGGGTCAGCGATTGTATTCCATCGTATGTTTTCTAGATGATAAAATGACCTACAAATTTAATAAATTAGATATTATATATCAACCACAAAAGGGTAGTATTCTAAGTTATTGTAATACATTAAACAATAGCAATGAGCGTTCCCTTGATATGTATCATGAAATTTCAAATGAAAATGAAAATGGGGCAATGTTATTTAATATCTACGTAAGAGAAAAGAATACAAATGGAGAGATTTTTCCAAATCACTTTGAGAATGAAAATATTAAACTAATGATTGATGATAAGGCAACTACCGGTGAAGATATTATTGTAAAAGATGTCATCCCTACTCCACCTCCCGTACCTTCATCTGCTCCTCCACCTACCTGTAAAAATATGGAAGATAAAAAAGAGGTTTGTGAAGAGCCCAAGAAACTTGTGGAATCCAAAGAATCCGCGGAACCTACCGAGCCCAAGGAACGACCAGAATATATGAAGGAACTTCTTGAAGTTTATGATAAGTTTAAAGATGGAACTATAACCATGCGAGGACACAAAAGCATTAAATTTATCAACAAAATACCCTTTTCGATAGTTACGGAAAATGCAAACAAACTATTCGCTACCAGAGATGAAAAATATGGAGCACTGAATCCAAAGGTTTTCGATAAAGAATACTATATTGACGAATTTACACCTCTTGTTATTGATAATGTTTACAATGAAGCCGCGCATTCAATTATTAAAAATTATTTCCATTCTAACATTGATGCGGGTAACTTTGCTCTTGGTGATCGTCAAGCACACAGATACAAATCGAATAACGAATCCTTTTCTCGTCTTGTTCAGTATGAACTGTTACCATTGATTGAACATGTTGTTAAAAAACCCATGAACCCTACCTATATTTATGTATCTTGTTATACAAAAGATGAGGAGAAACCTACTGAATTACCACCACATACGGATAGACCAGATTGTGAATATACTATATCCTATATTATTGATAAACCAGAAGGTTCTAATTGGCCTATTTATGTTGATAAGACGAAACAACCTGTAAAAAATAAAGGAAGATATTGGTTTTACCCACCAAAAGAAGGTTGTGTTGCAGTAGACGCAAATGCAAATAGTTTAATGATGTTCAATGGGACAGACCATATTCACTATAGAGAAAAAATGGAATGTGATTATTATTATATCGTTCTTTTACATTTTAGAAGCGACGGATATGAATAATTTAGTAAATTCGTTAAATCATTTAAAAAAAATGTATTATTAATTATTATAATGTCCAATTTTACAATGAGTGACGGTTTTCTTCTAAAAGTTTTCAGCAATAAAAATTCTCGACTTTTCGAGGAAGCTGGAAACCACGTATTAAAAGAATTTTCTGGAAGCAAGGATCAAGTTGGTATCATCTATAACGATTTCAACGCTGATGCTAAGATGGTAGATTCATGGCAAAAAGAAACAAAGGGTATGAATGTTTATCATGTCGCCCCACGTTCAAAGACCCTTCGCATGGATGCCAAGGTTCTTTTTGCGAAAAAAATGAAAGATTCGCACTATGTACCCAAGACCTATTTCAGTTATGATGAAATCCCCAGCGACACTCCCGAAAACGCCCTTTTCTTTGTTAAGAAAAATGGCTCCACTGGTTCACGCGGAGTCGATATTCATCCCTACAGTGCAATGAAAGACCTTGACTACACGGAACGCGTGGTCCAAGAAAACATGCCGACCCCAGATTTATATGACGACAAGAGATATAAGATTCGTGCGTATGTTGTTCTTCATGACAAGAATGTTTTCCTTTTCAACAAGTCATTCGCCACTGTTGCTAGTGAGGATTTCAAGGATGCGATTGGTGATATGGATCAAGATGTTCTCCGCAAGATGCATGTTATTTTTCAAACTAGCGGAACCAAGTTCATTCTATCGGAGGAACTTGACAAATTTGAACAAATTCAACAAAATATGCTTGTGGCCTGCAAGGATTTCAAGAATGTATACAAGGATGAAATTAAGCGCATTGAGCCCAATGAGTTCGTAATACTTGGTTTTGATTTCGTTGTTGATGCGGATGGTAATGTTCAAATCATTGAAATTAACCACCGTTCTAACTACGCTCACCCTAAGCTTATGGAGAACAAGGTAGACGTTCCTTTGTTAAAGAATCTTTACAAGCTCCTTATTCAAGGTTCCAGTCTAGACACCGATTTCCGCAAGGTTTAGACATTCGATTAATATATTTTATAACTATAATATATATTAATGCCATCAAAAAGTAAAAGCAAAGCTAAAAGAACTGCAAGAGAACAAAGGCGAAAACAAGGAGCTACTAATAAAAAAACCAGAGAGGAACAAAGAACAAAAAGAACCCAAAATAATAAAATAAATGAGCAACAAATGGTCGATTTAGAAGAGATAAGACAAGAAAAAGAATCATATTTGAATACTCTCAATTCAAATACATGGAAAGATCATCGCACAGTTACTGATATGTATGAACATCTACAAAATCTCATTGATACATATAATATAAAATATGCGAAACCAACTTCTGGAGGTTCAAAAAAAAAACGAAACCTTCGAAAAAAAAGAGGGACAAGAAAAAGGAAAAGGAGAAGAAACGAAGAATAGGAAGAAGAGAAAGGGGGGTGAGAATCCCTTTGCTAAGATATCACATTTTATCGAAAATCAAAGGTCAAGGCTAAAAGCCTGGCGCGAGAGACGAGCGGAAGCGCGTGCAAGAAAAGAGAAGGAGCTGGAGACAGAGAAAGAGCGGGATAAGTTTCTTGAGGAATACGAGAACAGCCTGAATTACACAGCGCCTCGTTGGGGTTAATTAAACTAAGAGTAGTAAGAAGAGAAAATACGATGTTAATATACTATTAAATACAATTAAAAATATATTTACTGATATATACATGGCAGAAATTTCATTATTAGATATATCTCAAGACAATAAACCTATAAAACTCAATCTATCTCGCATTATTTCTTCGGGAACAATCATTTTATATATCTGGTCTTTGCCTTACTTGGCAAAGATTGGTTTCGCGGAAAAGGGCTCAACTAGCATATCCGAGTTTGTTTCAAACGCACATGCTACCGGAGCCATGGCTGTTTTATCCTTTACACCACTAACACTAATGTGGGAATATCAAGACATTCGAGTCGTGACTGTTTGCACTGAGAAAGGCAAAAGAGTGTTGTATTATACATTGGTTGCGTATCAATGGTTTTACGGGGGATTTTTAGTTTGCACCGTAAATTATGTCCCCTTATGGCTCCATATGCTAATGGTCGTTTCGTTTTGTATTTCATTTGTCATTCATTCGATTATGACCATGAATTATACAAAACCAAGTAAATGTGGACAATATCAACTTATTGTTGGTATTTTATCCTGTGTCTGTATGCCCTTTTCCAAAGGACTATGGTTTTGGGTGTGCGAATGTGTGGGATTGTCTATGATTATGTTATTTACACCAACAGAAATATTACTAAACTATTAATTCGTATTATAATTTTTAGAATATTCATTACCTAGTTATATGGTTAAATTTGTGGATTGTTTTATATTTAATGATGAATTAGATTTGCTGGAATTTCGTTTTGAAGAACACGATTCTTTTACCGATCTTTTTATTTTGATAGAAAGTAAAAAAACCTTTAGCGGAAAACCCAAACCATTGTATGCGTCAGATAATATAGAAAGATTTGAACGATGGTCCCATAAACTAATCGTTTTGATAATAGATGAAAAACTTATTGAAAAAAAACATGGCTTTGGATTAGAGGAATTTAGTAGACATGTCGGTATTCAAAAAATAAAACATCTTCTAGAAGAAAAAAAAATAGAACCAGACGATATTGTATCGGTTGTTAGTGACGTAGATGAAATATATGACGAAGATGAAATTATAAAACTTAAAAAACCATCCGGAGAAGAAGGTGCTTTAAGTAATCCCATACGACCTCTTCTAAGATTTCACTATTATAGTTTAAAAATAGGGAGGCCATCAAATATGAACTGGTGTCCACAAAAAAGACTAAAAATTATACGGGTTAAAGATCTAAAAGAATTTACTATAGAAGAAATACAACATAAAACTGGACCTCTTTTAGACAAAGAAAAAATGGGGTGGCATCTTTCTTATTTTGGAGGTGTCGATATGGTAAGAAAGAAATTAAGTGAATTTTCACATTCGAGTATGAAAAGTGTACGCGAATGTATCGATAATCCAGAATTAATTCGTCAAAGAATTGAAAATAATGAAGATATATTGGGAAGAAATTGGGAGAAACTAGTTGTTATGGAACCCGAAAAAGTACCAAAAAGAATGGATCTGATTATTCTTTATCAACTTGATGCAATTTATATTTAAAATTGAACAAATAATTTTAAATATAAATTATATTTAAATGGAAATACATCCAACTGCTAGACTTATTAAGCAATTAAACTTTAGAAGTTATCAACATATTACTTTCAAGAAAACCGATCAAGAAGATAAAAAACACATACATTATGATAAATATGATAAATACGTTGAAAATTACGATAAGAGTAATCTACCGTACTTTATAGGTTATAGTTTTATCATATTTAAAAATGAATTCAATATGAAAACAGAAACCGCCGATACTATATTCATTGTAAAACTGAAAGCGGAAAAAATGCATCGATTTCCAAATACACAAAAAATCAAATTAAAAACCTTTAAAAAAAGCCCCGGTATTAATTTATATGAACCAAACTTTTTGTATTCTAAAAAAAATTATGAAAAACAAGACATCTTTGATATGTATTGTAATGGAGATTATTATAAAATGTAATATATATATGAAAAAATTTATATTTGATTTAGATGATACACTATATTCCCCAATAGAACATGAAAGCAGAGATAAAGATTTCTATAAAAATTTAAAAAAAGATAAGCGACTAACAGATTTACTTAAAAAAACAAAAGAAAATTACATATTTACAAATGGAAACAAATATCATATGGAGGAATGTATAAAAAGAATGAAATTGAAATCATTGTTTAAGGGATATAGTTATAGTGATCTTTTTAGAGGAAAATACAAACCCCATATTCTTCCATATATCATAACCTTAGAACGATTTAAACTTAATAAAAATGATTTTATTTTTTATTTTGAAGACCTAGCCGACAATTTAAAAACAGGAAAAAAATTGGGGTGGATTACTATTTTCATAGATCACGAAAATAAAATGCGCCAAAAACCTAAATATATAGACATGGTATTTAATAATATATATGATGCAATCGAAACATGTTTATCCCTAAAAATAAGTATAACTAAGAATAGTAATTGAAGTTAACATCACAATCACTTTCAACCATTTCTTTTATTAACATATTAAAATCGTATTTCGGTTTCCAGTTCAACAATGTTCTTGCCTTTGTAGAGTCCCCTAGTAATTCATCTACCTCAGCAGGCCTAAAATATTTATCAGATACGTATATTAATACTCTACCACTATTTTTATCAATACCTACTTCGTTTAAACCTTCTCCATTCCATTCTATATCAATACCCTTCATTTTGAATGATTTTTCTATAAACTCACGAACCGAATGAAATTCATTTGTTGATAGTACAAAATCATCAGGAGTATCATGTTGTAGTATTTTCCACATTCCCTCCACATAATCTTTTGCGTGACCCCAATCCCGTTTTGCATCTAGATTTCCTACTATTAAACGATCGCGCTCTCCTGTTAATATCATTCTTAAACCTCTAGTAATCTTTCTAGTAATAAATGTTGGACCTCTTCGAGAACTTTCATGATTAAATAGAATACCATTCGAGGCAAACATACCATATGCTTCGCGGTAATTTTTTGTTATCCAATATCCATACAGTTTAGCCACTCCATAAGGAGAACGCGGATGAAATGGTGTGGTTTCCGTTTGTGGAACTTCTTGAACCATACCATACAACTCTGATGAAGATGCCTGATAAAATTTACACTTATCCGTTAAACCCGAACTTCTTATTGCATCTAATAATCTTAATACTCCAACTCCGGTAGTATCTGCTGTATATTCTGGCATCTCAAAAGAAACCTTCACATGACTCATTGCTGCTAGATTATACACCTCTAGTAATTCAAATGATTCCTTCTGTTTTATCTCACACATAATATGTAATAAATTTGTACTATCCGATAAATCCCCGTATTTTAAAATTAAATTATTATTTTCATATAAGTGCTCAATTCTTCTCGTATTGATATTTGATGTCCTTCTTATCAACCCCCAGACCTGATAATCTTTTTCTAATAAGAATTCTGTCAAATAAGAACCATCTTGACCGGTTATTCCTGTTATAAACGCTACTTTCATTTATATATAGATTATAATACTCGAAATATTTTTATATTAAATATTAATTTATCATATTAATTTATCATATTAATTTATCATATTAATTTATCATATTAATTTTATTTTTGAATTTAATTCAAATGTTACATGTAATCTTCCCTTTCTTAAATAAGAGACATCAAGATTGTCTAATTCTCTTTTTGTTCTATTGCTACATAAAATAACAATCAAATTTGGATAAAGCCCCATATCTATTTTATCAAAAAAAAGATTCCAACTGGGTTTATCAGATATTTGAATAGGATACTTTTTATGTTTTAATATACGATTTTCATACACATTTTGAATAATGTTGTCTACCTCATCCAGCAAAATAATTAAAGGCTCATCATTTGTAGGTGCGATTTTCGAATATAAATTCGCAAGAGATTCACCAGGTTCCGTAGGATTAAACGAATCACAAAAACAAGCAGATAACGATTTCGCAAGTAAATAAGATAACATTGTCTTACCAGAGCCAGGCTTTCCATAAATAAAACACGTCAAAAATCCCTTTCTCTTGAAGTTCTCCGTAATTGAATTAGAAATCACTCTCTGTTCTTGTGTATACTCTTTATCTATAATAACTTTCCTTGACGTGTAAAAAAAATATTCATAATTACCACCTCGTGTATAATATTTGATTTCGTTATTTATTTTTTTTTCTTCAACGCTATGTGGTATATTTTTTTGTATTTTTACTGAATTAGATGCTGAAATCAACCTTTCTTTCACACTTTCTGTGCAAAATATAGACATTGTTCTTTCATAATCATCTCCATATACCCATATAATATATCTAGGAATCCACGCCTTATTGATAATTAATCCAATTGGATTACCTTGTTCTGTATAACTAGAACAAAAATCACTTTTTATATTATTTGAGATATAATTCGCATTCTCTTCACTTTTCATGCGATACATATTTATTTTTAATAAAATGGAAACTAAAAACATAACATATGGACCTGTTATATTAATAAAATTTTGTGACATAGATAAAACTCCCAAAATTATAGCAAATCCATAGTTATTATCTAGCATAATGTAATATTATTCTAATACAATTATTTAAATAGATTTTAAATAATAAATAATGAAACTTTTGTTCTTTCCAGATTTTTGCCACTTCATAAATTGGTATCATCAAGTATTACAGCCAAATACATATTTTCCCCAACTCATACCTCGTCCCTTATCAAAATCTTCTCTTCCTTCTTCGATTACCTCATTTTTCTCCAAAGCATCACTCCAAACCTTCGTTGGATACTCATTCCAATACCTTTTAAGGCTATCCGAATAACACGTATCATCAAATAAAACAATCGTATTCTCGTGTGCTAATTTTTTACAATTTTCCAAATCTAATTTTGGAATTGGTTCCCAATGTGCACCATCTATAAATATTAAATCAAATTTTTTATCAGGATTTCGCTTAATATAATTTGGAATACTCCACTCACTTTCCCCAATTACTATATTTAATCTATCGGGATAATTGTAATCCAAATATCTTTTACCAAATCGTAAATTATTTCTTATAATTGAAAAACTATGCACATTATTTTCAGGCTTTGCTTTTAAAAATACCTCTGCAGAATGACCACAATTAAACCCAATCTCCATTATATTTGTAATCTCAGGCTGTGATGCATAGTGCTTCAATATTTCAACCTGTCTTCCCATCTGTTGACAAAATCCCTCTATCGGCTTTATATCATAATGGTCTAAAAATTCATCCAATGTGGGAAAATCGTACCTATTCATAACTATATTCATTTATACATTACTATTCACCCTTTTTTAAAATACTTTTTACAAGATAGTTTAGAATGTATTAAGAACGATAATTGATTAAAAGATCTTTATTTTCGCGCTTACAATACTGATACATTCCCGTCCTATATTCTCCATATTTATCGTAATCATATATATGAAACTGTATATCATTTATCATAAGGTCCTGTTTCTTCTTAAATAAAGTCTTTGTCCACCAGTTCATGGTTGCATTTAATCGATTAAAAAAATAAGAAGGAACATAAACGTTCTTTATAGTATCGCTTAGTTGTATTACAAAAGGACAGAGAGATGACTGACATGGAACATAATGCTTTGCTCCAATTAAATAATCAAAATCCTTCTTGAAATTGTAACCATTTTTCTTTGTTCTACCATCATTCAACCACTGAATTGCATTGTATTTCTCTACTAAAATTGGAAATAAAGGATTCATTGGATCCCTTTCTGTTATTACATAAATATCATTCCATGAACCGGATTCAATTACTTTTTCATAAAATTCTAAGGGTGGTTGTATCATTTCAGGGTTGCCACCAACCATAATATCACCGCTTCTTAAATGGATCAATAAATCTTTATCTCCAAGAATTTTAGGCGATATTTTCATGATGGGCTTTATATATTTTTGAACATATGTAATACGTTCCTTAAAATCCAAACCTATTTGTCTATATAATCTATCCAAAGATAATTGAATTATTTCCTTATTTTCATTTTCATTTTCATTTTCATTTTCATTTTTATTTTTATTTTCATTTTTATGTTGTTCATTTATTTTTATTACAAATTCCTTGAAAAAATCATTGAGTAAAGTTTTATTTATTTCTGGAGAAGAAGACCAATGAATACAAGAAAAATCTAATTGTTCCATTTTACGTTTCTCTGCCAATAAAATACCATTTAATAAACAAATAATAAAATTACCAGTTCGACCACAACCTTTAATTAGTTTTAATTCTTTCATTTATATATTATTCCTTATATAAATGGAACATACTAACGATTTATCTTGTTGTGATACAAAATCAGAAGTTGAGAACAAAAAAGAAGCCCTAGATATTGTAAAATCAATCTCTGAAAATATGGGTGAAACCGTGATAACCAACTTATCTAAAACTAAAGATACCACAGTAACAGAAGAAGATGACAAAATGAAAACAGATGCTGAAATAAAAGAACTGTCCTCTCTTTTTAATAAAGAACCAACAACAAAATCACAATCTCATAGAAAACAGGTTTTATCTAAAAAAATAAATCCAAAGGTTAATACTTTACTTGCTAAAAAACCAAAGCCGGTACCTCAACATAAACCATTGCCAATTCATAGATCAAATACTGATTCATCTAAAAATTTACCACCTCCTCCACCTAAAGGTGACGCCCCTAAACTTGAATTCGACCCAAATAAAAAAACTTCCAAACCAGTTCTAAAAAAGTTACCCACAACTACTATACAAAAACCCCAGGGAAAAAAAGAATTAGTCTTTGTTCTTAGAGGTCACATTCGTGACGCCTTTGATGATAACTCTAAAATTAAAGATTTTGTAAAATTATTAAGCCAAAAATATAATATTGTCATCTATGTTCACACGTGGAACAAAAAAGAATGCAAAAAAACGTGGAGACATGAAGCCTCTATGTACAGTTGGAAAAAAACACCTGAAGAATTAAAGGTTACTAAGGATACTGTAATGGAATATTTTAGTGATTTTAAACATCTCATCAAAAAAATCTCTCTGGAAGATGAAGAACTTGTTAAACTAAATGGTCGCACTGAAGGACAACTTACTAAAATATGCACCATGCCAACAAAAAGTTGGAAATACTTTGTTCATAACTTATATACCAGTCTAACCGAAATATTACCTGAAGACCGTCACAAAACTATATTCTCTTTGCGACTAGATATGATTCAAACCCGACTCTTCAGCACCTGGCATGGATTTAATCACGATAATATGCTTGATTCATTCTTTAAAATATGCTGCAGTTATATAGACCGTTCCAATCTAAAATACAAATGGTGCAAAATGCAATCTATCGGTGGAAGCAGTTCCGGGTATGATAATGCCCTCTTAGGAGAATTTGACTACCTCGAAAGAATATTCCATCTTCTTGAAATGAAATTGGATGATGTTCTTGTAAAATGCGCAGAACAATGCGACAGCAGAAACCAAGAAATTTTTGTGGAGAGATTGAGAGATAAACTTATTCATAATATCAACTATTTTAACTTCATTTTTACCGGGGAACAGCCCCCAAAATTAAAATCATAGCATGTTGTAATATCACGATATACATAATGTTAGTAATATACTTATATTTAGCATAGTCAAACTTTTATTACCGGATTAAAATATATTGATATATATATGCGTTTTGAAGAAGGAGGAGGAAGAAAAAAAGAATGGGAGTGTACATTAAAAAATAATAAACCTATGTATGTAAATGCTAAAAAAGGTATAGAACATCCTATATTTTTAAATAAAAAATTACGACCAACCTATAGAAACAAAAATGGTATCGTAATGGAAGCAAAAGATTGCCCACAAGAATATAATGCATTATTAAAGAGTGAATCAAAAAAGACTCTGAAAACAAATCAATTGACCCTAAAAAGTAATCGATTGGAAAATATGGTTAAAAAAACATTGGAAAAAAAAATAGTATTAAATAAAAAATCGCCATCACTGACACTATCTCAAAAGAAAACATCTCTGCCTAAACCTAATAAACTTATTATTGGCGAGTATATTGATAAACTCAAAAAGGGTGAACCATTACCCAGAAATAAAACGGTAAAAAAACTTACAAAATTTTGCAAACTTACAAGTAAAAAAAACGCATTTGTATATACCACAAAAGAAGTTATAAAGCCAACCAAAAAACCCAAGACTCCTACACCTACTAAGACAAAGAGCCCTACAATGAATCCAAATGCAAAGACATTTATACCACAAGTGAAAATTCCCACGCCTAAATCCAAGAATCCTACTCCCAAAGCAAAAACCTCCAAGCTTCGCAATTCTTTCTTTGGTAGTCCTCCTAAAGCAAAAATACCCGCGCCTAAACCTAAAACACAATCACCAGTCTCACAAGTTAAACAACCTTGTGGAAAAGGTAAACGATGTAAAAAAGGTACAAAATGTAATAAAAAAACAGGTTTCTGCATACCTATGGGTTCAAATAAAACTGCAAAGAAAACGCAACCAGTAACAAAGCGTGTAAGTGACAGCTTGCAAATCATGCAATATCAAGAAGAAGAGTTAAAAGAACTTGGATTAAAAAAAAACGACTTCTATGAGGATGTCTGCCTTGTATTAAAAAATATACGCAAAAAACTGCATACCCCAGGAGAAAAACAAAAAGAGGAAGAATGGTCGAGTAATAAATTAGTAAAAATGCATGACTTAGTGCCTCATACACGAGATAAAAAAGGAAAATTAATTAAAGGAAATAACGTTCATCGAGAACAATATTTAGGTGATAAAGAAATTAAATTTACACATATTTTAGGGAAGGGTGGATATGGTAGAATTCATGGAGGAACCTACGGTGGTAGACCATGTGCTATCAAAGAATCTCTCGATTCTATGGATAGTCGTATAGATATAGAG
>MDTA01076317.1_pt1 | contig 59094 bp, 110 predicted proteins | sample 811151 | NCBI WGS metagenome assembly MDTA01 (sample SAMN05326648, study PRJNA326480) | marine metagenome | isolation source: seawater | place: Indian Ocean: South | collected 2010 | reverse complement strand
ATTTGCTAATGCTTGTGTACTTGCAACATCCCTTGCAGCTCCTGCTTGTGTAGTTGCTACATCTCTAGCGGCACCTGCTTGCGTGGTTGCGACGTCTTTAGTTGCTCCAGCTTGAGTAGATGCAACTCCTTGAGCTGATTGAGCCTGTGTAGTTGCTACGTCTCGAGCTGCGCCCGCTTGCGTTGTAGCTACATCTTTAGACGCTCCTGACGACAATTCAGCTACATACCTATCTGCTAATGCTTGTGTCTCTGCTACCTGAGTTGCAGCTTTGGCTTGTGTCTTAGCTACCTTTTTACTAGCATCTGTTGATAACTGTGTACCGGCTAGGTTTTGATCGGCCCCATAATTACTTGCACTTGCCTGTGTTGATGCTACATCCCTAGCAGCATCTGCTTGCGTTCTAGCTACATTCTTATCTGCACCAGCTTGTGTTGATGCGACTGCCTGTGCTGATTCAGCTTGAGTTGAAGCAACATCCCTTGCCGCCCCGGCTTGTTGCTTTGATACAAACTTCTCACCTTTTAACTGTGTCTCTGCAACGGCTTCAGCGGCGCCGGCTTCTGTCGTAGCTACGTCTCTTTTGGCATCAGCCTGTGTCTGTGCAATAGCCTTCATACCTTCTGTTTCAGTAAGTGCTACTCCGGCTCTTCCTGCAATTTCTTTATCTGCAACGTCTTTTAATGTTTGATTATTTGCAGAGTTCATTGTTGCTTCATGGTCACGAGTTAGTTTATTCTCGTCTCCCATAAACTTACGTTTACCCTCCTCAAATTTGTTGGCTTGTTCATTAAGGCGCATTTGCTCATCAGTTGAATACGTCAACTGACGCTGTTCTTGATCAAGCGTTCCCTCTTGATACATCAGTTTATTCGCTAACTCCTCTTGCGCATCAGAGCGAGCCATTTGCTGTGCTCTAAAGTCTGATGCCTGACCCATTTGATAGGCAGTAAAGGCAGCCTTCTGATCTTCGTCGTTACTATTGGCCCAGCTATTAATAGTATCTAATGTTCCTTGTAGATTGAATTGACCATTCTGCAAACGATCGAACCTATTCTCTGCCTCATTTTTCACTTCTTGATATTTATTGTCAAACCAATTAGTAGCCGCGATCGTAACCCCATCTAATCCTTTGAGCTCGCTTCTTTTAATTCCTGCTTTTGCAGCTTCTTCTAACTCGTCTCTATTAAGAGAAGTTCCTAATCTATCTTTATTCTGGTTATACCAATCAATAGCCTTCATGACTACCTACTTGTCTATACGTTCTTTTATTCTACAAAGTTACAATAAGAGAAGTCTTAGCAAACTTTAGAGGCTAATGAGTATTGCAGATAACGCTAGAAGATACACTTTGACTTCCGATGCAGTTAACGAAGCTATTGGCAGAGAACTCATTGATCGTAATTACCGCAGACGTGATCGTAAAGAAGATCTTCGATATGCAGGTGAGTTATATGACATGATGAATGCTCACAATAAAGAGATAACCAAGATCGGTGGGCCGGTAGATTGGCAGCGTATTCAGACAAACCGTTCTGCTGTTAACTCTGGAATTACCGGTGTGTTTGACAACCTTATAAGCGAACGTAAACGGTTAGATGAAAATCGTACATGGCTCGACCATCAACGAGATTCCCAGCAGCGCATGACTAATTTGATGGCGGATCGAGTTGCTAGGCAGATAGAGCAATCTGGAGTTCCTTTTAAAACTGCCTCTTTGTATGACTCTAATTACAAAGCATCGGAAGACTATGTAATGGCTGCAGAAGCTCAATACCAAAAAGATAAAGATTATGAAAAATTTGAAAGAGCTATTGGATTGCGTTAAACATCTTGCTTCATCAACGCAATAAGAGCAAGTACGCTTTTTAAAGTATCTTCTTTCTGTGCACGTGCAAGCATATTCTCTTGAATATCGTATCCCTTCATAGCAATGTCTGAATTCAATTCCTGCACTTTAAGGTTGTGTTGAAGCTGATCCATTTGGATTTGATTTTGTCTACGCTGTGCCGCATCTAAGTCATCTCTATTTTCACGTCTTGCGACTTTTCTCATACCCTCTTGAATAGCATATTTAATGCTGTCGTTGCTTTGTTTTGCTAAAGAATCAAGATCTACTCCGGCTGCATTGGCTCTAGACCCAAGCTGTGTTTTCAGTATTTGCTTTCTTCTATCCTGAATATTATCATTATGAAAATCTAATCCTAAAAAGGCAGATAAATTTTTGCTAGGACTTAAACCTAAATTATATTTACCATCAATGCCACCTTCTTTGGCTAGTCTGTCTACCTCACCTCCTCGATTAAATAGTGTAGATGCAAAATCTACTCCAAGACCGGTGAGTGCAGAATACCCTGCAAAATTGCGAATACCTTTTTTAAATCCTCCAGTTGCAGCAGGAGCAGCAGGAGCAGCAGCAGAAGTCAAGGGAGGCGTAAGTCCAGCAAGAGGTGTGCCGATGTTTGTTCCGAATTTAGAATTAAATTTAGATATAGCCTCGGCTGCATCTTTCTGGCCTACTGTAGTAAACCCAGTACTTACTGTTTGTTTAGGGATAGTTACATTCGGAAGCGTAGAAGTACTTGCTGTGCCAATTCCTGGATATGTTAAAGGTCTTACAGGCGTAGAAAACTTATTAGCAATTGCCGGAGGTAACTGCACTCTACCCGCCATGCGAGCACTAGGGCCTGTTAAACCTGGAACAAAGGATTTATAATTACCAGCCTTTGATGCATTCCTTGTCAGAAAAGGTGCGAGCTTTTGTAAGCTCGATAAAGCACTATTGACCAAACCCATTATCAAAGACCTAATACTTTATACATTCTAGTTTAACTCAATACTGTAGATACACCTTTGGAAACAATAGGTGCTGCCCACTGTGCACCTGGAATAAATGACGTAGCCGCTCCTGCTAGGGTTCCAGCCCAACTGCCAAACAGTGATTTACGATTTGCTGCTCTAGCCTTTGCTAGTTGTTGTTTATATTCTTTCTTTCTTGCATCATAAGAATCTCCCATTGCAGTCTCATATTGATCAGTTTCAAACGCATGTCTTACTTCAGCGTCTGTCAGGGATTCTCTATGCCCAATGCCACCTAAAAGTATTTCTTGTCCTGCTAGTCCTCCTGATCCATAACCAGTTCCGAACTGTGACATAGGTGTAAATCCTGAGCCTAATCCCACATTCATAGTGGCAGCATCATAATTTTCACCACCAACATTTCCTAATCGTTTATTACGATCATCAAGATACGTGCCAACACGTGATCTTGCAATGGAAAGTTTTCTTGCCATTTTTAATGTGCCTCGTATATATAGTTTAACTATGGTGTGAAATATTTACCGCTGCTAAATGAAGGAAAATTTAAACTATGGGTGAAGCCACGATTATTCATCACAGCATCGTTTTGCCATATGTTTTTAGCTGCATCAAAATTACCAGCTGAATTAGCAAGCGAACTTGACAATTTATTTGCACCTAAACCGACAACGCCCTGTGCTAAAGAATGCCATTTATTTCCTTTACCAACATCCCCCAGTAAACCGGCAAACCGATTGTCAAGCTTTTGATTTTTTTCATCCCAGTAATTTTTTTGTCTCATGCTGTCAACCTCATTTTGCCAATTGAGAGCATTTAATTCTTCTCTACGCCTGTTTTCACGTATTGTCGAAATCAAGGACGACAAATCGTTTCCATACGGATTTGGCCCGCTCATTCCTCCATCGTATGTTTTTTCTATGTCCTTCCAAAGTCTGAAGTTCATCTGCTTATCCTATATATTTTTATTTTACAAATTAGCCTTTTAGTTCATTTTCAGCTTGATTTCTCCTTCGTCTTTCTTCTTCTAGTAAATTACCGCTCGCAGTGCCCGCTGCAAGGCCCGCCATGCCTCCTCCGAAGCCTCCGAGTATTGGACGGCCAGTACGTACTCCAAGTGCTCCTCCAGCCAGTGCTCCTGCAAATGGGACTACACCAGTAGTTACTGGAAGGCTTCTCCCGAGAAACTGGACTTCCGGTCCGTGGAGACCTTCGTTTGTAAACTTCAGTGCACCAGCACCTATTGTCATATCTCCATCTAGTGGATTCCAATCCTCTTTCTTGTCGTATTTAAAAGCTTTGTATGCCCTGTATTCTTCAGGTGTAATATCAGGTCTTACTTTTTTAAACTCTTCGTATGGGAGCATATTTCCTGTTCGCCCCATTACGTACTTCAGTGCGACTTCGCCTAACATATTTGAGGTTTTTGTAGGATCATCTTCGCTTGGCAAGACAGCGTAGTAACCTTCAGCACCTCCTCCAGGTGTTAATAGTCCAAGGCCGTTATTAATAGCTATTCCTGTAGGAATTGCGAGGGATGCAATATGTCCTGGTTCAAAATTTCTTTTGAGAATTTCAGGGTCTTCGCTGTCATCTGCATATGAATATCCTCTCTTCAATCTTTCTTTCCCAGCAACTTCTTCATATATACCCTGAGACCTCGCTTGTTGACGGTCTTTTTTTCTTAAAGGATCTCCAGAATCCTCATTAATTACTGCAGTTTTGCCATACAGATTTGGATTAGCTTTTGCCAACACTGCTTCATTAATTACGCCACCTGTGGCTTGCAATGCATTAAGTAACCAATACACACTACGTGTAGTGTCCTGAGTTACATCCGCAGCAAGTGTCCCAAGAATTTGACCAGACACTTTAGACTTGTTGTCCATGAGGCCCATCCCCATGTCTTTTCTTGCTTCGACATAGTCGGGGTCTGCTACTCCTAAAGCTTCTCTAATCCGATAAATAGTCGGATTTGTAGCAAGCATTGAAGTCAAACGTGGTCCTTCTTTTTGCTTCCCTTGACGACGGCGAGCTTCGTAAAATGCAACCTGCTCATCTTCTCTGCCCTTACCGTAATCATGTGAAAATCCTTCCGTGAAGTCCTTCCTCACACGGTTCATATTACCGAGGATATTTCGTATCGTACCGTTCCTATCCATTATCCAATCTGCTGACCAAGCAGTGCGCGTGATTGTGGGAACATAGCCATGTATTGCTCAAGTGCTCTCTGTTCCGCAGCTGCCATTAAGGCTTCTTGCTGCTCTCTTCCCATTTTGTCCCATGGGGTTTCTCCTTTCCCGCCTGTAGCTAGGTCTTTTGCTTGCATTAGTTTTCCAGCAACTGGCATGGCTCCAAAAGCACCGGCATAGCTACCTGCCATATCAGCAAGTGTTGCTCCCATGCCTGATCCTCCTGCTAACCGTCCAGCGCCTAATCCAAGAACTGACGACATGCCTAAATCAGTACCAAAGGCAATAGCTTTATCTACAGCATCACCAGGGGTCATTAGCGCCCCCATGCCTGCACCCATCGCGTCCATACCTAAACGCACTCCTAACTCTCCTGCTGGAATAGTCTTTCCTGCTTTATTTGTAATTAACCACTTGCCAGCTTTGCTCAAGGCTTTAAGGATGCTTGGATTCATGATTTTATCCACCTAGAGTTTGTTTGAATGGCATTGATCCTCTATTTTGTTCAAGTGCCCTTGTATATACAAGATTAGCGAGCTCAGGATCTGTATTTATTTTAGTCCGAAATGAAGTCGGGTCCCAATCATTAGCCAACCTATCAGATGCAAACCTATCTACTGCAGGTTTATCATTCATCGACCTCTTTTGTCGACGTGCTTTCTCCATCTCAAATGGAGTTGGTTGTAGCATATGTGTTCTCATCACGCTCCAAAGAATCCATCAACACTTCCGTACCTTCTACGTGGTCCGGTTGTTCTTGCAAAAGGCTGTCCCGGAGTAAACACCTGATTGTTACCGATGTCCTCTTTACGCATACCGGGTGGTAATGATTTAATTACAGCATCCATTTTTTTAGCACGCTCTGCATTTGCATTGCTTGCTCTTATGTCTGTAAGCATTCCTTTGACAATATTAGTCTTTTCTCTTTCCATATCGACGGGCTTACCTTGCCTTCTTGCTCTTTCTTGTGCAACCGAAAATAACTTGTTGGCAATGTCTTGTCCATGCAAATCCCCAACTAATCTTGACTTATATCTGTTGATATAACCAGGCCCTGCATCTTTTTCTAGCACACCAGGCTCACTAGCAACAGCGCCAATAAATGTAGGCTGACCTAAGTCTCTCAACCGTTTGCCTAAATCACTTTGGCTACCGACTTCAGCACTGCCAGATACACCTCTTACGCCAGCAGGTGCTTTATATCGGAAATCATCTGCTTTTGCTGGATTTGCCGCAATTTCACCAGCACCAAACTTCATTTCTCCGAATTCGACACCAGCTGATGGGTTATATACCTGACCAGTGTTATCCATATAGGATTGCATCCTCGCTGAGTCAGGTGCTTGAGCCATAATTGCTAAAGCTCTACCTAATTGCTCTTGCTGTTGTGGTTTTAAACCAATTGTTGTTAAAACATCAGCAATTGTGGCTTGTTCAGCAGAAATTGGTACTTTTTTACTTAATTTAGGACTCCAGGTAAACATTGACTTTTTACCAGTCTGTGCTTCCATCTGCATTCCAGCTGAAACCATTTCTTCTGCAAAATTCTGGAGTTCCTGCGGACTTCTGATGTTATTTGCAGCAAGTATATCTCCTTCGACGCCTGAATCAGCTATTTTTTGACCTACTAAGCCAGTAATTGCATTAATATCTCCAAATTGTTGCTCTACTCTGTCCGGCCGCATCCCTGCAACAGTGCTAGCCACGAATTCACCGGCCCCTGCACCAGATTGACGGCCATATATGGGTGCATTAAGGGCATTTGCAACCGATGCCTCGTTACTAGTGTCAAATAAACGATGTTGAGGACCATATGCAGCTAACGGTTCTCCAGTATTCGGGTTCATCGCAACACCAGCGTCATTAAAGACAGCATTTGGCATAGAATCTGCTAATTCTGATGGTGAAGCACCTAAATCACGAATATTTAAATCAGCCTGTGCACCAATGCCTCCAGCTGTAAACATATCTCGTGCAATATCTTGTGCTTCATTGTATGCTCTCACATTATTCCTATATCGAGCAGCCTGAGAAAGCTCAGGGTCTTGCATCATCAGTGTTTCTTTAATCGCATTGATTGCTGATTCACGATCATTGCCGTACATATCCCTTCCAGGATCAGCATATTGTGCCAATCTTGTTTTATAGATATCTAAGTTACTAAAATCAGGCCCTTTTTCAGGCATTTTGCCTGTAGCAGTAGCCATAATACGCTCAATTGGGCTCATATTTGCAACTTGAGCTTGTCTACCTGCTGATTCTTGACGAATTTTGCCCGTCATTCCATCTAATGCATTAATTTGTGTCTGAAATGCACTAGGTGAAACGGTACGAAGCTCATCACTATTCGAAAATGCACCCTCTTGCGGACGAACTCTGTCAACTATTGAGTATGGTTTTGAGTAAGAGCCATCCTGTTGTTTGTATCTCCGCTGACCAACATTTTTATCTTCCGGACTATATTCATTTTCAGGCTGCTGGCCAATATATCTACGGAAATCCCCATCTGATCTACCAAATGCCTCTTCTTCCTCTGTGAAATCTTGATACTGCATTGCAGATGCGTCTGTCCCTTTCAGTGCTGCCGCTGCGTTTAGTAAGTTTTCCTCAGCTTCGCTTCTTGATACGCCACCAACTCGTTTTAAACCGCCACGCTTCACTTTTGTCGACTCAGTCGAGCCGCTCTGCATTTGACTTACAAGTGCTTCCGTCTGTTCGCGTGATAAACCTAATGTTTCACCAGCAGCATAGATCTCTGCACTTCTACGAATATCGTTTAGATCATTTAAAGCCACAACATCTAGCCTTATACCTTCTTTTTATTGTAGTGAAATTGAATACATAACTTTAATCATGCACTATGCAACTACCTTAACTACGTTCTTACTTATAAACTTCTCATAGCAATACACAAGAAGAAGAGGAGAATGGATATATAGAAACTACGGTAGTTTGCGTAGTTGACTCAAAAAATTGTGTCGTCTCAGCTGCGGCTACCTAGTTTGTATGCCCTCAAACACAGCCAAAATGCCTAGTGACACTAACTACTTGCTTTACAAGCACTAGTTTCTTGTAAAAAACGCTCTATAGGACCCTAAAAGTGCTACAAAATTTTTGACACATCTAATACCCTCAGAGTCCGTTCGGTTGGTCGAACAAAAAAAATAAACTGTAGCTCACACGTGAGTTGTTCGCGTAAGTTTCCTGTGTTCAACTGCAGTTCGCTTGCGTTGCAAGCTCACGTTTCACTTTTGTTCTTACAAATGATTCGCTCATGAATGCTTCGCATTCGAGCTCATTTATTATCACTCGTTCACACTCACGCTTCGCGTTCGTGTTCACTTACGAGTTCGCTGATGTCACACTTATGTTCATCAAATGTAACGTAAGAGTTGTACATCAGCTCACGTCTGTCATCGCTTGTCACCACTTCAATTCCATTGACGGTGAGACTCACGCTAAATGCAGACGCATATACCTATATGCTTACCGAACGCTACACTCTTTGGGTTAACAGCCAACAGCCATAACAGCCACGGTCGCTAACTCGCGACCTTATCAATCATGAAATTTGAATAACATCATGGATCTGAACACAGTTCATCACCTGCAAGCCAAGCTGGCACTCGCCGAGGAGCAGCTCATGCTCTCTGACGACATGTCACAAAAGTGCTACTGGGGTGACCAGTGTGACCAGCTTGAAGCTGCCATCTACGATGCAATCCACGAGATGCATGCGTAGGTAATGCATAGGGTCGCTAACCGCGACCTTAATTTTCAATGTAATTTGAATAACAACATGATCACGTTTGATTCTCAAACGATCATCCTCGCGGTCGTAGGAATGATAGGTCTCATTGCCACTGCAACCATAACGACCTATGCATTCAAACGTAACCGCACTGGTACTGGAGAGTACTGATCCACGTAGGTCGCCTAACGGCGACCGTACTTACTCATGTTCTCATTTTCATGAACATGTCTCGGATCAAAACACACATCCATGACCACCTCATGTATGACATGTACGATGAGGTTGAAATGAACCAGCAACAGTACAACGAGTACGTTGCCGAGTGTGAATCCATCCGTCAGGCTGAGATCAACAGGCGCGAAGCCGCCTTATGGCTCTCTCAAGCTGACGACAACGAACTCCCGTTCTGAACAGCCTCAGGCCCGCTCACTCGCGGGTCTGTTTTTTAATGTTCTTATACCTTAGTTATGCAAATCGACGGTCTGTATTTCATCCCTGATGACTTGACTTCTGCTCATGACATCCGCGTGTGGCTGGATGCTCACCTCACCTGTCTGCAAGATCCTGAGGACACCTCAGCCTCTACATACGACGAGGAGGATACCACTCCACTGCTGTAACACTTAAGTTTGGCCGCTAACTCGCGGCCTTACTTTCTCTTGCCCTTAGGGGCTACGTTACATATATAGGAGACTCTCATGCGTTTTAAGATTCCTGGTCGGAACACAAACGTTCGTCTGTTTGAAAAGGTAGAAACCACTGACCCTCAATACCTCATCTTTGATGTTGGTGTTGAGTACGAAGATGGATCAATTGATTCCCTCGTCGTTCCTGGCAGTGGTTCTTACGCAACTGCACGCCGAGTCATCAAAGACCTTGATGCCAAAGCTGCAGAACGCAAAGAAGCAGAGACTGCTCCTATTGCTGCATAATGAACACAAAGGTCGGCTAACGCCGATCTTTTTTTCGTTTTTTGACTTAAGTATCACGCATATGTGATCTAATCAACAGCCTAACAGCCGAGGAAACTGGACAGACGGTCTACCTAATCATGTGGCGATATACATCACTTTTCATGTTATCAAGACCTTCTAAACCAGCAATACCTACTGCACCTAATGTTAAGCCAGCTGCAAGTGTTTGATCCAATGGAATTTGACCTGGTTCTTGTCCATCTGCTGGACCACCGGTTGATTCCATGATTTGATTCGTAAGTCCAGCTAAGCCCTGTCCTGCAAGTGTCAAACCTGCAACAGGAGCTGCGTACTTAGGAATCATATTCAATGCAGGGATAGCTCCTGCCATAAACTTGCTGCCCTTGGTTGATGTAGCACTTGTATCCTCTAAAGGTCCGCGCAACGAAGGCGTCCCTCCTCCAAATAATTGACCAACTGCTTTTACAGCACCAAAATTACCGTCATCAGGCAGACGGCCATACATATCTGCAATTTTGTTCGAATAGGCATCATCAAAATCTGCGACTTTACTTCCAAGTCCAGATAAGAACTCTTTGACTTGTGCCATTCGAGTTGGATTTACTGTATGCATTGTCAATTACATTCTATGTATATATTGTAGGTAATCTTTGAAACTAAACCATGGAGCTACTCTACATAGCTTCCTTTCTGTTCTATGGTTTTTCTCCTTCAATATGCACTGAGATGATGCCATCTCTTCAATTAGCTATTGAATATAAACTCATAACAGAAACTGAAGCTACTCAATTGACTGAAAAATGCCGAAAGGTAGCAACTAACAGCGCCGACTAAATCGCGGCTTTACTTTGATTATTATGAACGAACAACAAGTATCACCTCTCGGACAAATCAAGCGTCATGACCCCCGTAGGTCATATAATCGCATTGATGTATGTCCTCGTTATAACAGCTCTAAGCGTTGTCACTTCAGAGTTGTTGAAGATGACAGAGGTTGGACAGCCGATCTGGACTGAATCAACCCTCTATTTACAATAGAGATTGTCATCATGACAGATACAACTAAATATCTTGCCGGTTAACTCCGGCAATACTTATTGATGTTCGATAATCATTTATGATTAACAACAACACTTGTTCAGACAAGAACTCACAACTCTTGTCACGTGAACAAGCATTTGATTATCTCAAAAGAATGTCTAAGGACAAGCTTTTGGATATCATTCATATCGATCACTTTAACAACCTTAAGATAGACAATGGCCGTAGGCTTTAAAGCTCCAAAACACGTTTCTAGGGCTAAGTTCAAGAAAACTCATCAAGGTAATTCCTGTAACTCTCGTCCCCGTAAAGGGAAGAAGTTATTAAGAGGTCAAGGTAAATAACACGCCTGCCGGTTAACTCCGGCTTGGCTTTTCGTTGTTCTTCGAGGCAATAACATGTCTGTGAATTTTGACTTTGAAATCATTGATCGTTCTGGTGTACCCGGTATCTCACTTATCGTTGCACGTAATGAGGATGCCTTTCGTTACCTCACTGACGAAGCTGAGATGACCATCATGTCTGATGGCAGTGCACCGGTTGCTACTGAGCATGTTGGTGACTTCATCTCTGATGCTTCATGGGCACACCTCTGCTGCGAATACGCTTGATAAACAGCCAACTCTCCGGTTAACTCCGGATGAGTTTTTTCGTGTTCATATAAATCATAATGGAAATTCCAAACAGCATCTCTAGTGCAAACCTTGCAAGTTTTCTAGATGATGCTCCAGATGATGACACATGTAACTGTGCTGATTCTGGACGTCTTTCACAGCATGAAATCGAACAGCTGGCATCTGGCACATTAGATGCAGTCATGGACGATTTAGATCCTGCAGATTGTCCATTAGTGCATAAAGTCATGTGCTTACTTGCTATTAGACGATTCCAAGCATGGCATGAATCCATTGCTGAAAGAGCCATGAAACATGGAGCAGATTTTGATCAAGTTTCACCTTGGCTTAAAGATGCAGGTAAGCTTGCATCCGTAGGATATCTTTTGCAAGCTATCAGCATTGGAGAAGATGACTTTACTTGTTTAGATCTATGATTAAAGTCGAAATACGCAAGAACAGACCTCCTCTCACTCAGTTCGTTGTTTCTATAACAGACGGCGATTCTGATGAATGGAAGGAATCTAGAGCGTTTAACACTTCAAAGGACGCAAAAGAATGGCTGATGCTTATTGGGTTCTTTGAACCTGAAAAGCCAGGCGATCCTATGTGGCCTGATGATCTCATAGCGTCAGACTACATGTTAGGTCCTGACTGAAACAATGCCGGCTAACGCCGGCTTTAATCTTTTGTGTCCAACTTGAGTTTTACTCATGTCTACATCCGAATTACGGGCTTTTCCCCCTGTCTCCGATTCTCTTGACTTTATCAAGAAGATCGATTGGCAGGACGTCCGTAATCGCGCTCGTAAGGGCGTGAACGTAACGGGAGTAATTATCGCTGTAATCGGCGAAAAACTACATGATTTCGGTACTTTTCTTGGCAATGTCTGATTACATCACACGTTACTTTGACGAAAAGGACCTGGATGACCAGGTTTACGAAGTCGAATCTCCCAATGGCACCGTTAATTTCATCTCAACAGGAGATGTTATTTGGGCGCTAAAAACATCTGAAGGAGATGCTAGACGATCCATTCAACGAGTTCTTCATCAACTTGATCTCTGTAATGGTGACGTCCATCATTTCTTAAAGCACATGGCTAAAGGTTTAGCTCTGTCTATTCCTATGTGATCCTTTGGGTCGGCTAACGCCGGCCCTATTTTGCATTGGTCTCATGACCATAAACGTAGCACGTATATACGATGTACAACCACACACAACGCTGTCCTGAAACTGGTCGCTGGTCCCGCCAACGTAATCAATTCCATGACAACGCAGCTGAGCAGCGATATAACGCACGACTTGGTACCGCTCGTTTGGTACGCAAGATCATGCCTCGTAATGGCTATACCATCAAATTCCTGATGACACATCGCCAAGAGCAGCTGGATACTCTCCGTAGTCTCCTTACTGCTTGATAACAATGGCCGCTAATCGCGGCCTTAATCTTTCGTGTTCACTCATTATTTTTCATGGACAACGGCTACACTCGCTACGGCAACTTCAATAACATCACTGTTGCCGGACGCATCAGCAACATCAAAGAAATGACCAACAATCGTGATGGCTCTGCCTATCTCGTTGTTACTCTCATCTCTACGTTGGATACTGACGGCCAAGACGCTACCATCACTTTCTTTGCCCCTGACACAAACTTCTACCGTAATGGCCATATGCCCAACGGTCGTGTTTGTACTGTCAGCGGTCAGCTTAAGTCTGCCAAAGAGACTTACGAGAAAGATGGCGCTACTGTCCTTAAGCAGCGTGTAGAGCTTGAGCTTAAGAACGCCACCATTAACGACAATGGTTGGGGTCCTAAGCCCGGCGCTAAGGCTAAGACAGCCGTTTCACGCCCTGTCAAAGTAACTGTGCCCTCCAGCCCTGCTGCGGCAGCTCAGTTCGCTAAGGACGCTCCTGTCGACGAGACTCCAGAGATCACACCTACTTACATTGACGGTGTAATGGCTGCTGCAGTCCGTTCTGCTGACGATAAGTTCTGACTTATCTTCCCTCGGCTAACGCCGGGGGATTTTTTAATTTTCTACAATTAGGACAACGAAGGACATATTTATGGATAACATCAGTCAACCTGTTGAATGGATCAATTGCCCGTTAGAACCTTACAGAATTGTCAAATCAAGATTTGGTCTTTATACGAGTATTGATAAAAATGATGTCCGGATGACTACTGCATTAACCGAAGAAGCTTGCAGACTTGTCACTGAAGACATACACCTTCCTGTACGTCATCATTGTTTTACTGGATGGACGTCTCAAGGTCGATCGAGCACTGTTGATGGCAAACTTTAATTCCTTTTGTGTTTACCATTGCCATTTCCATTGCCATTCATTGCTTTACCAATAAATGCTGGAGCTCCTTGAGTATTTACAATAACTGTTTTCGTATTGTCACTGTCAACTCTTGAATCATTCCCTGATTCTTGACGAACAAGCTGATTTAGCTTCATTTCAAGAAAAGCTTTACCTGCTTCTAAATTAAGCTTTTTCTGTAATCCTACATCTGCAGCTCTATCACCATTTAAATTTGCTGACTCTTCACTATAGTTAGGTCTCGAATCAGCTAATTCGGGCACGTCTACGACAGGAAAACTGTGTGAAACATTTGTAGATAAACCTGCATTAACACCTCCATGTGATTTATTGTGTCCTGATACAAGCTCGGAAACATAATCTAATGCGTCAGAATATGTTTGCTCTTTTGATTTTGTTGTATCTCGACGACGACCTCCCGCATTTGTTCCAATGTGACCTAATGATGAAATCCCTTGTTCATTCATTCGACGTAATACAGCTAAACTTGCAGCAGCAATAATTGGATTACTATCGGGTATGGATATTCCGTTCTGGTTGATTAAATTATTGGCTGTTGTTAATTCATCATTAGAGAGAGCTTTTGGGTCTATAGCAAATTCACTATTAGCCAAAGCTTTTTTATATTGAGCTATTTCTGCTTTTAAGATTTCTTTTTCTGTCATAGGTAATGGACCTTGTTTGCGTCCCATTCCGTATCCTTTACTATTAACCTTTCCTGGCAAGATTCCAACTAGATCCCCAATTAATGCGTCTTCCCAGTTCATTCTTGCTTCTGGATTTTTTTTAATGTAATCCAGTTTTTCATTGTTAAAAAGTGTATATATCATTTCATCCATGGCCATTCGGGCTGATGGCTGATAATCATCCCAAAAAACATCAGACGGATCTAATATTGTTCCGTAAGTATTAAACCTACCAAATTGATTTCTATGACTCGCATGTGCACGATTAAACACTCATATTGATACCTATTATCTACATGTAGGTATTGCTAACTCTCTTTTAATTGTATTATTAAATAAAACTAACCTGACGCACTAATGTCTAATCAAGTGCTCAACTCGGATATGCATCCAGGAATGAAAGATGACCCCTATGGTTATTGTTATTTATTACCTTCAGTGCTATCCTTTGCGAGTGATTGGACAGACTATTACTATCTGTCTGCACAGATGTATCAAGCTATGATTAACCAATCGGAGACAAAAAATGACTTGCAATAACTGCGAAACTAACGAGCCTCTTGACTATGGCTCACGGCACTACTTCAAACATATGTTCAATGATTTCTTAGCTGACATTGGTGATGGCTTTCACAACCCCGATAATCTCTTGTTGGGATTAGTGGATGCTGCTCATGAGTGGTATGAATATCACGAATCTGCATCTAACAGGTATAAGAACTTCATTACTAGAGTCCAAGAGTTATCAAAAGAATGACGGTTTGGCCGGCTAACACCGGCTTTATCACTAGTGCTCACTGCAAAAGGTTGAATGGCGCATGTTCGCGTCTAGGGACCAACAGTGGGCAGCTCACTGCTAATTACTTATGGCACTCGTCAAACTCTCAGTCCAAATGAATGATGTTATCGTCAACACTTTGCGTACGCTTTCTAAGCAAGAGCATCACTGTCCAGATACACTCAAAATGATTGCTGATCTTCTCGATCGAAGTAAAGAAGACAGTATTATTATGAATGAGTCCGAAGAAGAACAGCGTCAGGACTCCTCTCAGAAGGTTTCAAGTGTTTTTGCTGTTTCCGCTTGAGTAATTATCTGGGGTGCCTACTGGTGCCCCCTCCCTTTAATTTATGAATTATGAATCTGAATCTCACAATTGATGAAATTGAGCTTCTTTATTACTGCTTAGAACAGCAAGAGTATGAATTCAATAATGATGAGGCACAATTATGTGAATCCATTATTGCTAAATTTCAGTCAGTTCAATCAGACGACTAATTACCTAATTTATTACCTATGACTTACGAATCACTTCTTGATCAGTTGCTTGTTCTAAGTCCTGATCAACTCAAAATGGATGTCACCATTTATGATTGTGACAACGAAGAGTACTACAAAATTAACAGCGATCTCGCTTATAGTTGCGTAGATACTGATGTTCTTGATACAGATCAACCAATTATTTACTTATGACTCCCAAGACACCTAAAAAGACTGATCCCCTCACTCCTGAAGAAATGATCGAGGCCGCTGACATGTTTATGGAGCGGTACAACATTGTTAAAGAGCGCATGAGTGGGCTTGCCAAACCTGACGATATCCTCAAGGTTATGGAAAACGTTGCAAAGCTTGGACATAAACTTCGTGCTGAAAAGGCAGAGGAAGAAAGGCTTGAACGCTTTGGTTTTGTTAAAAATGCAGAGCTAGATGCTATTGATAGAGCACTAGATGCAGCAGATGATGCTGCCAATGCGGTGCCTCCTCAGTAATTTTTACCTTCCGACATTTCTAATGCAATGTTGATCGCAACTTTGGCAGTAGCTCCCATGAGCCTGCCATCTGACTGTTTTTTAGCCATTATGTGCTCACGAATCAAAAATCCTAATAATGGATCTTCTGGTTTCAAGTCACTTTCTGGTCCCCACCCTACGGGCTGAATAAAGAACAAACCAGCGTGAGCAATACATTTCCATCCAATATCTACAAATCCTAATTCTCGAAGAGCACATTCAAGTTTTAATGAATGGCAAGCTTCTTCTATACACATAAGACTTACGTCGTAGCTATATTATTAATTGTAAAAATGTATAGATACTTAACCTGTGAAAATTTTTCTTGATAGCAGCGATATTAAAACCATCGAACGTCTTTATGACTCTGGTTTAATTGACGGTGTAACTACTAATCCCACTCTTGTAAGGCAATCAGGTAAAGACCCTGATTCTCTTTATGCTGAGCTTGTGGATCTTGGTATTCCTGACATCAGTATGGAAGTCAGCGGTACTACAGGTGAAATGATTGATGAAGGCTTGCGTCTGCAAGAAGTCTTCGGTGATCCTGTGACTGTCAAAGTTCCTATGACCCCTCAGGGCCTAACGGCCTGCCGCGAACTTTCTGCTGAAAACATCCGCACAAACGTCACCCTGATCTTTACTCCTGCACAAGCTGTACTTGCAGCTAAAGCAGGGGCCACATACGTCTCGCCTTTTGTTGGACGAGTGGATGATCAAGGGTTTGCCGGACTTGAAGTTGTTCGCGCCATTGCTGACCTCTATCGCAGACATGGTGTTCAAACTGAGGTTCTTTCTGCTTCTATTCGAAGTGTTCACCGAGCTGTCCGTTCATTCTTTAATGGCGCTGACATTGTCACAATGCCACCTAAAGTATTTGAAGGCATGTACAAGCATATGTTAACGGACAAGGGGTTAGAGATTTTCGAAAATGATTTGAAGTCTATTCAATCATTGAATACTTAACCAATGAAATGTACTACAAACCTTATACACAAGAATGGCATCGATTTAGAAATTTAAAAGATTCTCTTGAAACCTATTTAGATGAAAAAATCGATCCACAAGATATTATTGCCGATATTTTATATATCCTTGAAGAACGATCTGATGTAGCATTATCTTGCTACAAACAATCTGAAGAACTAAAGAACCTTTTGACCGATCAATAAAATGTTGTCAACTAAATATCGATTGAAGCTCCAGTTCATTTGCAAAAAGATTGTTCTAGGTGAAGAAGTTCAACTGGAAGATATGATCTGGGCTGAAAAATTAGCTAAGGCTAATAGTACAGCTGCTACTTGGCTTAGACAGGCAAGAAGAAAAGCTGAAAACCCCGATATGGTTGATGGCGGAATTGATGATTTTATGAATATGTTAGATCTAGGTAATCGTGGTGGTCGAGGCCCTTTTGAAGGGGCAGACGACATTCTCGATTTCTTTAGGCAGGAAAAACCTGATGACTGGAGACAAAGAGATTAATCATGTCTCCTCTTGTAATCTCACGTATTATTGGCAGTAGCCTCATTGTTATTGCTTATTTTGTAGTATTACATGTAGATGTAATTCTCGGTGCAGTAATTCATTTGACTGGAACGCTAATGTCGATTCCATTTTTTATAATTACTAAATCATGGGATGTAGTCGCAATGAGAACCTTCTTGGTTTTTATTAGTGTGACTAAGTTCCTTACTTAATGGCCTATAGCTCAGTTGGTAGAGCAGCTGACTGTTAATCAGCCTGTCCCAGGTTCGAGCCCTGGTGGGCCAGTAAGGTTCCTTAGCTCAGTGGAGTAGAGCAACCGCCTTCTAAGCGGTCGGTCGTTGGTTCGAATCCAACAGGAGCTGTATGACTTAGTAGCTCAGATGGTTAGAGCGCTGCCCTGTCACGGCAGAGGTCGAGGGTTCGAGCCCCTTCTAAGTCGTTTAACTAGTTATAGTTAATAAATGCCCGTATAGCTCAGTTGGTAGAGCAGCTGTTTTGTAATCAGCAGGTCGGTGGTTCAAGTCCTCTTGCGGGCTTATGTGTAATTAAGGACACTTTACTTAGTTAACTTCTACAAGATCTATAATTCAATTACAGATAATTATTATCTATGAAAGTTGGAATCATTGGCCTTGGCCGCATGGGTGAAGGTATGTCCAGACGTATGATTAAGTCTGGAATTACTACATATGGCTACCGCCGTAATTTTGCTAAAACGTTGATTGCTGAAGAAACTGGATACATTACCAAAGCAGCATCATCTCTTGAAGAGCTGGTCTCTTTAACCAAAGCAGATGGCCCAGGTGTTTTTCAACTAGTTATCCCTGCAGAACTTGTTGAGAGCACGATCAATGAATTACTACCATTACTTAGTTCTGGAGATATTGTTATTGATCATGGCAATTCCAATTTTAAGGACTCGCGCCGCAGAGCCCTCTATTTGGAAAAACTTGGCATCCAATATATTGATTGTGGTACTAGTGGTGGTGTTTATGGTCTGGAGCGTGGATACTGTCTTATGGTTGGCGGTTCAGATATTGCAGTTTCCTCTTGCTATCCAATCTTCGATGCACTCTCACCAGGCATTGGGGCCGCTCCAAGAACTAATGACAACAGCTACGTAACACAAGCAGAAAAAGGCTGGCTCCACTGTGGTCCTGCAGGTGCAGGGCATTTCGTGAAGATGATACATAACGGTGTTGAATATGGAATTATGCAAGCCTACGCAGAGGGTTTTAACTTACTCAAAGCAGCTGATGCTGGACGAGCTTACGTTGCTGAAGGAGACGCAGAAGTCGCTCCCATGGCAGACCCCGAGAATTATCAATACGACATTGATGTTCCTGAGGTTGCTGAGTTATGGAGGCGTGGTTCTGTTGTTGGCTCTTGGTTACTTGACCTATCTGCGGATGTACTTCGCGGCAATCCAGAGCTTGATCAGTTCGCTGGCGGAGTATCCGATTCTGGTGAGGGCCGTTGGACTGTTCATACCGCTGTGGATTTGGGTGTACCCGCTCCTGTTATTAGTAGTGCGTTATATGAACGCTTTGGTTCAAGAGCTCTCGGCAAATATGCCAACAAGGTATTAAATGGAATGAGATATATGTTTGGAGGGCACGATGTACGATAGACAATTAGTGATCTTTGGTGCAACAGGAGATCTCTGCAAACGTAAACTTTTACCAGCACTGCATCAACTACATCATTCTGGGCATCTTCCTTCTGATTTAAAAATAATCGGAGCATCACGTACTGAGCACACGACTGAAAGTTGGTTAGAAGCTGTCGGTGGCGAATATAGCAGTGATTTCATTGACCGACTTGAATACTGTCAATGTAATCTTAGAGATATTGACAGTATTGCACGTCTTCCACGAGCTGAAGACATGACATTTTTCTTGTCAGTTGCTCCAGATCATTACAGGAAGGCCATTAAGAATTTAAAAGCTACTGGTTTACTTGATCTTCCAGATACTTCACGGGTCGTCATTGAAAAGCCATTCGGTCATGATCTAATTTCTGCTTTAGACCTTCAACGAACAATTGAAGAAAACCTACGTGAAAAGCAAGTCTACAGAATTGACCATTACCTTGGTAAGGATTCAGTAAACAATATTCTTGCAACACGTTTTTCTAATACGTTGTTAGAGCCTCTCTGGAGCAGACAATACATCCAAGAAGTTCAAATTTTCGCATGTGAAACTATTGGATGCGAAGGACGATCTCAGTATTACGACGGTGCTGGAGCTGTAAGAGACATGCTACAAAATCACCTTTTGCAGCTTGTTGCTTTTATTACTATGGAACCTCCATGTAAGAATACAGCTAAAGAAATACGTCGTGAAAAAGTTAAAGCTTTATCTGCTGTTCGTTTAGGCGAGAAGTTTCTAGCTGGTCAATACCTTGGATATCTTGATGAAGATGGTGTAGATGCACACTCTGAAACACCTACTTTTGTAGCTGGCGACCTTTATGTAGATAATTGGCGATGGAAAGGAGTTCCTTTTTACTACATGAGTGGCAAGAAAATGCCGTATCAATGTGTTGAAATTGTAGTCAAATTAACAAATCCTCCGCTAAGCTTATTTGATGGACATGTATGTCAAGATCGAATTGTTATTCGTCTACAGCCTAATCCACATTTGGATATACGGTTTGACATGAAAGTCCCTGGATTGGACGACGCAGTTGAAGCCGCCACATTAACTCATGATTACTCAAACGATGCAATGGATGGATATGTACGCTTGCTTTACGATGCACTACATCACGATCAATCCCGTTTTGTTCATGCTGAAGAAGTGCTTGAATCCTGGCGTATTGTTGATCAGCTTTTATGCGTAGGAGCAAGTTGCCCTGTACGTACCGTGCCATATGTTTACCATCAAGGCAACTGGGGACCTACACACAAAACTGAGCTAATTACTCACTGGGATTATCCATACTAGGCTTTACTTTTTCAGAATCACTGAGTAAAAGATCATTTTCCTGTTTAAGTTCTGCAATTGTACGTCTAATAGATGCTGCAGCTTTTTCGTAAGAAGCAGCTCTTCCTTCCAAAACATCAATTTCTTTAAGAGCTTCATTTTGCTTGTACTTTTTATACTCAGAATCTGAAATCACATACACATCTGAACCAAATGGTAGCTGATCAAATGCTGAAATCTGGGATTTTAAATTGAATGGTAAGCGATAATAAGACATTGTTTGATTTCGTCTACTATCTAACTGTATGCGCTTATTTGCATCATAGGGGCTAAGATGAGATAGTAATTACCGACGTAATTAGTAGGGGAATTAGCTCAATTGGTAGAGCACCTGCTTTGCAAGCAGGGGGTTAGCGGTTCGAGTCCGCTATTCTCCATAAAGCTGTTCGTTAAAATTATAATAACAGCAACTGTTTTAAGCAATGGCAAGAAAAGATTTTGATGAAAAAGATTGGAAAGGTCGGATACAATCTGCCAATAGATTAGCTGGCTCTTATGGCATGGATCCATTTAATACATTCCATAATCCTAGAGCTGAAGGGCGTTATCAAAACACTCAAGAACGTTTTAAAGATTTTACTGACACTCTTGTCACAAAAATGGATAACGACTACGATGTGCGTCGTAGTTTAGAGGCTGCTGGAAATAAAGCACCTCAAATGAATGGTGTTAGCAACATGAATGAAGCATATGATGCATATAGATTCATGCGTAAAACTCATGAAAAGATTTTAGGTAATACTGGCAAATTTAGCGGTGCAAATGATTTTGGTAATGTTACAAATCATTGGGTAGATAAACAGAATAATAAAGTTGAAAAAGAAGCAAAACCTGATATTCAGACATCAGCCACTACTAGACCTAGTAAAAATTACCAAGTAAGTGACTCATTTGCTAATGCTATGGCATTCAAAGCTGTTGACAAAGGAGGCACTACTGACTGGGATGAAAAAGCAATGAAATCACTTGAATCACATAAAAACAAATATATGTCCAAGCAAGGCCCAGGCGTTCTAAATAATATTCTTTTTGGATAACTACCAAACTACGCCAAACTACGTCAATACTTATAAACCTTACTATTTGCGTTTTGTATAAAAAAGAAGTATATAAGAGTTTTAGCGTAGTTAACGTAGTTATTTTTCGAAATGCCAGTTACGGCAGTGGATTTGATTGCTACGTTTAAAAGTAGTTTTATTTCTCGTCACTTGTTAATCTGTGAATTTCTTCTTTTAAATGATCATTAATTTTATAGTCAGTTTGAGATCGTAAATAATGTATGATTGCTTTTGACATTACTTCGTTTATTGTGATATTCATATATGTACTAAATATTTTTGCTGCCATATGTACTTCATCTTTCAGGGATACATGAAGTCTTTTCACTGCAGGTAAGAACCTATGTAGCAGAAGATACTATACCTCTTAATTACGCTTCTGTGCTGCAGACTACAAAATGGTAACCCACTTAAGTGCTTACCCACTTTTACGGTTTACCGCTTTTATATACTTTGTTTGTTTGTATATAGATGTTTTAGTGCTCCCATGTTGTAGGGTTGCTATGCGTACCCTTTTGCATTGTGAAAAAAATATTGGTCTCAATGTCTGATGAATGCCATACTTTTTTCAAGCAATACTCTGCCATGGTTGGTAAACCTATGTCAGAATTAATGTACGAATTTACTAGACAAGGAATACATCAATCAGCAATAAAATGTAAGTCAACTAGAAATTTGTTAAAAGCTAATAAGATTAAACTAGATAAACGTGTCGACAAAAAGTGCTGGTCTGCATCTTGTTTTTGGTGCGAGAAAGAAAAGGCCTGCAGAGTTGGAGTTTACGGAGGCGGATTTGTACCAAATGACTTTGCCAAAGAAAACCTGGAATCTCCAGATGAAGGTGTTGGTAGTATCTAATACATAATATTTAGTAGGTTTTCAAGAGCTATATTTTTTTACTTGCACAAACAAAAATCATTATCAAAGTAGGACTGCCGGTTAACACCGGCTTTAACCATTCGTGCTCGTCATAAATCCGACGAGTGTTGTTTATATGAGATCTAACTCATGCCTGCAAATTTCACATCTGGCTGGCTCGGCAACGGGGAGCGTGCTTGGCACGGACAAGGGGTTGTTACTGAAGGAACCCTCCCTGCGCGAGAGGCGTTTGAAGTCGGAAACGCATTATTCACTGTCGAAAAGCGAGAGCTTCAATACCCGACATATACAACTGTCGGAGCAAACGACGCCAACTGCTGGTCTAACACTCCAGCAGGTGTCTTCGGACTTGTCCGTACGGACACCCAAGTGTTGCTCGGTGTTGTATCGAAACAGTACGAAGTGGTGCAGAACGAAGCCCTCTTACGTATGGCGGAGTTTATCCGTGAAGAAGTCGACATGGATAGCGTCATCGTTCTATCAGATGGGGCCAAAGTCTGCTTTACCGCCACACTCCGTGGTGCGGAGGCGGACATCGTCCCTGGCGACACCGTCAAACGTCGCATTGTCGGTTACTTGGGCCACGACGGTAAGACCGGATGCGGTGCCAAGTTCACCAACATCCGAGTGGTTTGCCAAAATACTTTGACTGCTGCTCTTAATGAGAGTGGTGCGCATAGCAGCATCACTCATAAAAACGGAGCTAACAACAACTTTGATGCTCTTATCAAAAGTATCGATGTAGCCCGTCAAGACTTTGTCACTGAGTGCGACCTAATGCGTGAGTTCTCACGTACATCTATGGGCGTATCTCAGTTTAATGAATTTGTCGACAAGGTCTACAACATTGATGAAGGTCAAGTGTTCCGTAAGCGTGACAAACTTGAACGAGCTTTTACTCGTGGATTTGGCTTCCGCTTTGCTCCTGCCTCTGTCTGGTCTGCAATCAATGCAATCACAGAAGTAGAAACAAGCACTCGTGGCACTACTGCAGCTAAAGGTCGCAGTCAATTTGCACGCGGAACATTTGGTGTTGGCGCTCAAATCAGCAAGCGTGCCTTCACTGCTGCCAAACAGTTGGTTGAGGTTTGATATGGAATTGTTTCTTAAACTAGATCCAACTGAAGAACAAGAGTTCCGCCAGTGGGCAAGGGACAACTATGTCCCTTTAGAACCTATCAGTGGTGTATGGCATCCTGTTATTCAAGATGAATGTGCCAAAATTAACTCACATTACCAACAAAATGACCTAGGTTAGGTAAAAGGGGCTTCGGCCCCCACGGGGGTGTGGCGGAATTGGTAGACGCACCAGACTTAAAATCTGTTGACTAGTAATAGTCGTGGGGGTTCAAGTCCCCCCGCCCCCATAAGCTTGAGTTTACCTCTCGCTTAATTGTCGTTAATCGCTAACATTGTGTTAGTCGTGGATATATTTATGTCTCGTACTTATCGCAAAGAACCTCAGAATCATGTCGGCCTTAGACATCCAAAAACAACTAGAGAGCGTCGACAGCTCAAAGGACTGAAACATGATTTCCGAGTCAATGACTTTGAACTTTCTCCTAAAAACCGAATTAACCGACATATTCCTACTTCATACGATGACCTTTGGGCCAGTTCACTAAAAGAAAACTATTACCACGAAAATTGAGTATTATTTCTTACCAAAATGGATGTTAAGAAAGATTAAACTATGTATGTAGGCAAATGCCGATATACATAACTCACTCAAACTCGCATTCATTTAATCACATGACTATTACCGCTCAACCTAAATCCCGCTTGTCGGGTGGTGGCTGGGAAGAGTTTTGTCAGTGGGTTACAAGCACAAACAACCGCCTCTATGTGGGCTGGTTCGGTGTGCTGATGATCCCCTGTCTCCTCGCAGCAACTATTTGTTTCATTGTCGCATTTGTGGCAGCTCCTCCAGTAGATATCGATGGAATCAGAGAACCAGTCGCAGGATCTCTCCTGTACGGAAACAACATTATCTCAGGTGCAGTCGTCCCTAGCAGCAACGCAATCGGACTCCACTTCTACCCCATCTGGGAAGCAATCAGCCTCGACGAATGGCTCTACAACGGTGGACCATACCAACTCGTCGTCTTTCACTTCCTTATCGGTGTCTTCGCTTACATGGGACGCGAATGGGAACTTAGTTACCGACTGGGAATGAGGCCCTGGATCTGTGTTGCTTACTCCGCTCCCGTCGCTGCCGCCTCTGCTGTCTTCCTTGTTTACCCGTTTGGCCAAGGTTCGTTCTCAGATGGCATGCCACTTGGCATCTCTGGCACGTTCAACTTTATGCTTGTATTCCAAGCTGAGCACAATATTCTTATGCACCCTTTCCACATGCTTGGAGTTGCTGGTGTATTTGGTGGAGCTCTCTTCAGTGCTATGCACGGTTCTCTCGTCACGAGTTCACTTGTTCGTGAAACAACTGAAAAAGAAAGCTTGAACTACGGATATAAATTTGGTCAAGAAGAAGAGACTTATAATATTGTTGCAGCCCATGGTTATTTTGGGCGCTTGATTTTTCAATATGCCTCCTTTAATAACTCTCGGTCCCTTCACTTTTTCCTGGCTGCTTGGCCTGTGGTTGGTATTTGGTTTACTAGCCTTGGCGTTAGCACTATGGCTTTCAACCTTAACGGATTTAACTTTAATCAATCCATTATCGATTCTCGGTCTCACGTCATTAATACTTGGGCCGATATTCTCAATCGTCAAAGCCTAGGCATGGAAGTGATGCACGAGCGCAACGCTCACAACTTCCCCCTCGACCTGGCTGCTGCATCTACAACTGAAGTGGCACTTGTTGCCCCGTCTGTTGGATGATTGGTTTATACTTAAAAAGTATTAGCGATTAGTTATTACGCATCGACGACTTGAACGCCCTGGCAGCAATGCTGGGGCTTTCTTGTAATTGTTAAGGTTGATATATAGATGTATCCAGACAAATGAATAATTTTCTTCTAGTCGCACTAGCATTAGGTCTGTCAGCTTGCTTTCCCCAGCTTCCTAAGATTCCTGAAATTCAGGTTCCTGAAGCTAGTGAGCTGACAACCGAGATTCTTTCCCCGGTTGAAAAGTCCTTACAGCCATATCGCTAATGTCTCAGCTCACTACATCAGAACTATTGTTGCTCAAAAAGATTCTTGTATTTTATATGCACCATCACATGTCATTGAGCAACCCTCAATACAATGATGTGAATCAGCTTATCGATAAAATAAGATTGAACGAACAACATCTCAGTGATGATTGAAGCTGCAGTAACACTGGCTATAGCTGCGGCAGCAGGACTCGCCGCAGTAACCAACCGTCTTTATGGAAGAATCCATGAAGTCGATAGAAGGTTGGATCAAGTAGAGCTGCGTGTTGCTGAACGATATGTTTCAAAGAAAGATTTAAACGATATGCTTACTCGTATGGAAGACCATATGGTACGAATTGAAGAAAAACTAGATAGAATTTCTATTCGTTCGCACGTTTAAGTTTACAAATTGTTATATTAATTAATATATTTCAGATGAACAATGACCGTAACTACTAACGAACATGGCCAACAAAATATGTTCGCCAAAGAACCTCCTATGTATGCTCAGGAAATCACCGTAACTCACAATGAAAAGGCTGAAATGCTTAATGGCCGTTTTGCCATGATGGGAATTATTGCAGCGCTTGGCGCTTATGCAGTCACAGGTCAAATTATTCCTGGCATTTGGTGAAAAATATCCTGAAATAGGTACAAATAAACCTCCCATGGCCCCTTAACAGGGGCTATATTTATGTGGTGCCCGGTGATTGGGCCTGTTATATATCCCATGTACAAATGGACATATCAAAAGAAAACCTTCAAGAACTGACAGAAATTATAGAAGACACTGTTGAGTATTTTTGCGATAAACAGCAAGCGTCTGGACAGGTTGCATGGACAGTAGTCCAGGCTTTGTCCGAATCCAAGCTTAAAGAGCTGAATGGACAATTCGTTCCGGTAATTGGTTGACAATGACATTAGATACTGATAAAGTAAGAATGCATTGGGAAGACCTTACTGAGCATCTAAGATATCAACTGCCAAAATTAATAGACGACGAAATCAAATATTGGGTCTACGAGACCGGAGCTGAGGGGCAATGCCCTGATCAAGACGAAGACACACTTTATGAAATTCTCTCAGACATGGCTGAGTGGAAAATTCTTGTGTCTTACGACTTCAATTCATCATATGGCGGAGGCGACTGTCATCCGCAATGCGACATTTAAATCAATGGCCGAGCTAACGCCGGCCTTATCATTTGTGCCTTCGGGCAATATTCACAGTATTTATTATGACTATCGTTTCTACATCTGGACTTCTTACTGAAATCAGCGGAGGTACAGCTCCACAAGTCGATTACATGTTCGGCATTGGTCTTTCTAAAGAAAGCGATGCTGTCTATTTCCAATATCAAGGTGACGAGCAAACGGTCGCTTTCACTCATGACAATGGCAAGCCTGTAACTCGTTTTTCTAACGTACGTGTAACAGGTCTGAGCATTGGTGAGGATATTGGTGTGTTCAAGCAGACCAAGCTCAACTTATTCGTAGAGACTCAGCAAGGCACTTCAATCATGCTGACTTCTGGTCTCACTACTCTGTGGTCTAAGTGCATCATCACTGGTCTTATGGGCCTGTTTGCAGATGATTCCCTGGATTCTCTGATTAATATCGATAGCTGGAAGGGTACTTCTAAGTTGCGTCCTTGCTTTGCTGGCATTCGCAACAATGGCATCAAGGTCATCAACGAAGACATCAAAGAGCGTATCAACGAAGCTGACAAAGATCAAAAAGAAGCACTCATTCGTGAATGCGTTGCGTTGATCTCAGAAGCTGTTACAGGCATCCCTGTCGCCTCAGTAGCCGTAGATGAGCCTGTATCCAACAGTCAATTGAAAGCTGCGGCTGGTGACTTCTGATGGGCACCTATGGCCAGCCAGACCGCAAGCTGGTCATCAATATCAATAAGTATTTGATTGACAAGTATCCCACTCTCAACCTTCGTGCCCGTAACGCTATTGGTGCGTTGGTTGAGAAGGCGGATATTAACTTGAGCTCTGTGCACAAACAGATTGACAAAATCACAAAAGACTATGTCTCATCCATTGATCAAGGAACTGACAATGCTGAGGAGGATGCGACTTGACGTTGCATGGCTTCAAAATTTAGTTGACATCAATGACGATCACACTCTTGGGTCACTCAAGGCTTTACTAGAGCGACTCAAGAAACCTGACATTTTAGAACAAGTAATGAGCGATGGATATCAAAATTCAAGACTACGATTTACAAGAGGCGATTAATCTTTGTTACGCCGCTAATCAACAAGATGCTCCTCAAACTTCCGATTTTTATCTGAATCAAGTTCTCAACATTCTTTATGGATACTTACCTTCAGATGGACGGCAGAAGCTTGATACGTATCTTGCTGAAAAACAGTACCTTCCTCCTGTTTCTATTCAACTTTCAAAATGACACCTGAAGAACGCGACAAGCTTCAAGATGCCTATTGCCAACAAGTTGTTGACGATATGGATATAAAAACCATGTGTGCTTTTGTTTACGACAGTATCAGCTGCACTCTTGATGATTACTCCAATGACGAGTTTATTACTGAACTAAAAGAGTATTACCCACACCTTCTTGAAGAATGAAAAAACCACCTCAGCCGATGAAAGCTGTGGTTGTTTCTGAACCACGTATCTGTGACATCAATGACATGGAAGCTTTGGCATACGAAGCTGAAATGGAATATGTACGAAAAGAGCCAGAGGTTAAGTACATCCTATGTACTCCTCTGGACGATGTGCAAGTTGGTGATCGTGTCGATTTGGTTTACAACCTAAACAAACGTGCGTATCAACATAAATACGCATGTAAATCAAATGAATCCAACACTCATGGAGGTTTTTATTACACTAATGGAAGACCTGCGTAATAATATATAAATGGTCAATAAAGAATACAAAGCCATCTATGTAGATGGTGAAGGTAAAAAATTTACAGTTTTTGTGGCATCAACCACAACTCGCAATGCAATCGACAGCGTGCTTGAGCATTACAAAAATGCATTCCGCGTGATTAGTTGTTGCCCTTATACCACTGCATAAATAGATGATGAAACTCTATCAGCTATATGTTTTTACTCAAGACTCATGTCCGCCATGTGCACGTCTTAAGGACTACATCAACACTCTTTCGCAAGCTGAGAAGGCAGAGCTCACAATGGTGCCTTTTAAGACGCCCAGCGGTTCTCCTACGGCGCTTGCGGCGGAGTTTGAGGTGGAAGCTACACCGACATTAGTCGTATGCCATGAAGATCTACTTTGCTCCATTGATGACGATGGAGATGAATGGTGCGATGCATCTGAATCTATTGTCGAAAAAATCACTGGTGCAAACAAAATAATTGCAACTCTTCCGGCAACTTTAGATGCATACACTTATGCACATCCAGAAGAAGCATAAGATAAATGGCCTTATCTAAAACAATTACTGATTCATTAGAAGCTGCAGAAGGGCAAATCCGTAATGCTCTTGCATTTGCGGCAAGACAAGAACGTCCTGTTACTTGTGCTGCAATATCAGATTTGCTTCAGCGTCTTGAAGCTGTGTCCTCAATGGACAGCATTATTGACGAAATTGAAGGCAATTTGCCTGATCTCGATTTTGAATAAACCTCAATATTTTCAAAGAACATTAGCATCAATGTCAAATAATAAAGCAAGTGTAGTTGAAGCATCGGGTACGATCTTCAAAGAAAGTGGCAATGGATATTTCAATGTTGAATTGGATCAACCAGAAGGACATACATGCCTTTGCCGTGCATCAGGTAAATTAGTCACAAGAAAAATTCAACTTCTTGTTGGCGACAAAGTTACTGTTGAACTTTCTCCTTTTGACTTATCTAGAGGTAGAATCACATTCAGGGATAAATAGATTCATCCCATGCTTAGACTGATGTACAACAACGATATATGTAATGGATCCTAGTCAACAAGCCATCGAATTTAGAAACGCATTTAACGTTATAAATTCTGCTCACAAAAGTGATTTTCAATTTTCACTGATCGAAGAAGAATTTCGCGAATTTACGGAAGCTCATCTTAAACTAGGAACATATGACGGATCAAATTCTGATGCTCTTAAAGAGCTTGCAGATTTAGTGTATGTAATTTTCCAATACTCTGAAAACCTTGGATGGGATTTGCTTGAAGCTCTCAGACGTGTACATAAAAGTAACATGTCTAAATTAAATGATCAAGGCAAACCTATTTATCGCGAAGACGGAAAAGTACTCAAAGGCCCTAATTATAAGCCTCCATTCCTAGACGATCTGTTTGATACACGATTTGGATTTCACTAATATGAATAACAAACAAATTGCTCGCACTGGCAGAGTGCAAAATTGGATCGATAACCCTGATAGCCGACTCCCTGTTAGCTGTACGGTTTTTGTTGTAGAAGACTCGATGGAGGGTCCTAATGGAATCGAAGCAAGCTGGAGATTTGTGTCGCACGCTCTACGATTTGGAGCTGGAGTTGCTGTGCACCTTTCAAACCTTAGAAGTAGAGGAACTGAGAATGGCCGCGGGCTTACTGCAAGCGGGCCGTGTTCGTTTGGAAAAATCTATTCGTGTCTTAACGAACAACTCAGAAGAGGAGGACATTATAAAAACGGAGCAGTAGTACTTCATCTAGATATTAGTCATCCTGATATCTCAGAGTTCATCAACATGTCTAGAGCTGAGCTTCCATGGGCAAAACGTTGTATTAATCTTGATAAGGAAACATGGATGCATGCTTCTCAAGATGTGAAACATGATGTTATTCAAGGTATTGCTCGTGGAGATATCTGGTTGGCCAAAATTCGGCATGACCAACACGGTCAACGTATTTACGCGAACGTTTGCTTAGAAGTCTTTCTCAGAAGCCGGGGCACTTGCCTCTTAGAACACATCAACGCTGGTGCTTGTACTCCTGAAGAATTACCAGGAGCTTTCAGAGCTGGCATGCAAGAGTTGGTTGACCTTCATTCCAAAACTGGTGTCGAAAGCACAGGTGAATATCTATCACAAGAGGAAGACCGACAAATTGGTCTTGGTATTCTTGGGTTCGCTAATTTACTCTCACTTGAGGGTGTATTGTATTCAGAATTTGCTGATGCTGTAGAACATCATTTAGGTGTAACGGGAGAAGTTACCGTGACTCCGGCTGCACTTAAGATTGTAAGAGCACTACGAAAGGGCATTGAAGACGCAGCAAATATAGCAAGAGCCGCCAATATGGATCGTGCATTTGCTATTGCGCCAACGGCTTCATGCTCCTACAGATATACAGATCGAGCAGGCTATACCACCGCCCCCGAGTTGGCACCACCAATTGGGCGCGTTACGGATAGGGACAGCTCTACCTTCGGCGTTGAGCAAGTCAACTACGGCAACGTAGAAACAGCAGAAGAAGTCGGCTGGCGCGATTACAAGCGTGTTGTTGATGGAATCATGTACATGTTTAATCAGACAGGTTTAGCCCATGGCTACAGCTTTAATTCTTGGAGTGACGTCTGTACCTACGATGAATTGTTCATCAAACAATGGCTAGATTCACCACAAACAAGTCTTTACTATAGTCTGCAAGTCATGCAGAATACTCAAGCTAAAGATGATGCTATGGCTGCTTTAGATGAAACATACGATTTCACTTTTAGTGATCTTGACGCCGATGACAACGATACACCCATTGAAGTAGACAACTTCTGCACAACCTGCGCTGAATAACCAATTTATACAAATGACCTACAACGCATCTAAGCAAGAACTTGCTGTGCTTGGTAGCCCTGAACAACAGACTGCTGCCAAGATTATTAGCCCTCGATCGGCTTATGAAAAACTGCTCGCTCGTAAACGTACATGGACTCCTGTTGCCGTTTCGGCCGGTAAACTGCTTGAAGGCGGTGAAGACGTTGTTCTTCGAGGATTATCCTTACGTTGCCTAGAAATTCCTGTAGGCGACTTTATTACTGAAGCAATGAAAGGTGACTTGCCCGATGAAATCGGCTGTATTGATCTCCTTAAGTCCAACGTACAAGACGAGGAGAAACATGATATCGCACTGGATTTTGCTGCCCAAGCTCATGGAACGCCCTCCCGTTATGAAGCTGAGGCTGAGCGGATTAAAAAAGCATGGCTTGAACTTGATCGACACCCTGTCCTCAAAGCTGTGGTCCTTGAAAGATCCGTGTTTTTTGTGCTCCTGCCAATCTTCCGTTACCTCGGAGATACAGGGCTTAGAACCACCTCAGCCGATATCAGTCGAGATGAACAGACCCATGTCGCAGCCAACACGATTGTTTGCCAATCGCTTGGTCTCGGATCAGACAAACGATTGAATAATTTGCGACGTGCCACCGTTGACTGGTTCTTACAATCACTCAATGCTGAAAATGACAATAAACATTTGTCTCGTAATTTCTGGATGAATCAATCAGACAGTCTTTATGAAAGGGGCAAAGCTGCTGGTTTGATCGATACAAGAGCCAGCCGTATGCCTGCCTTTTTTGAAACTAACAACATCAATCTGCCTCAATATGCATAATGCACAACTTATATGGGTGACTCCTAATGCTGAGTCGCTCATTGGTAAGATTGCTCGTGTATCCAATCCAAAAAATGAAGATAATCCTGAAGTTGAAAAACTTTTAAAATATCTCATCAAACATAAGCACTGGAGTCCATTTGAAATGGTATCAATGTGCTGTGAAATACATACTACACGAGCTATCTCACCTCAAATTTTACGCCATCGTTCCTTTTCCTTTCAGGAATTTAGTCAACGATATGCTATTCCTACCGATACTTTTGCTACTGTAAATCCTGACTTACGTCGTCAAGATACATCCAATCGTCAAAATTCAATCGACGACTTGGAATCAGAGCGTGTTGAATACTATAACAAGCGAATAGATGATCACTTCCGTGAAGCAGTCAGTCTTTATGAATCCCTCCTCCACTCAGGTGTGGCAAAAGAGTGTGCCCGATCAGTCTTGCCGATCAATACTGTCACTCGTTTGTATATGTCTGGGACTCTTCGTAGTTGGCTCCATTACTGTGACTTACGTTGCGGCAACGGTACTCAGACTGAGCATAGGTTAATTGCAGAGTCTGTAAAAGAAATATTAAAACAGGAATTTCCGACCGTATCTCACGCAATGTGGGGGGAATGATTAAACTTAAGACTGAAAAGATATTCAGTTAATATGAACTTTATTGCTGCAACAGTTGAACTCTCCGAATCTTCCTCCAGTAAAGTCGATGCTTATGGGCTGTCTTATGTCAGTGCTAATGCTGTTGTGCCCGCTGGTAGTGCTAATGGAGAGGTCCGTCTTCGGTTACTCTGCTTTGACCGAGAGGGTCCAAAACTAAATGCTTTTACTACTTGGAAACCTAAAACAAGAGCTCTCATTACGGGCAATCTTGTTTTTTCTGATGATACTAGTCAGCCTTTAGATTTGATTATTTCAACTCTTGAAACAAATATTCCAGAGGATATGTATTGCAATCAAGTAGTGCTTGGCAACGCTTTCTTTGGAAGCAATGAAATTAAGGAACGAAAAAATGGACAGATTGCCACAAAAATTGGATCAACGCTTGACAATTCTGATACCGCAACTTGGTTATTCCTTGAAGCACATGAAAGCAGAAAAACCAAGCTTCAAGATCGAATCCGTAAAGGACGTCCCATCTGCGTTCAAGGTTACTTGCGCGAATATCGTAAAGACGATGATGATTCTCCCTATCGAGCCATTGTTGCAAGTGATTTTTCAACTCGTAAAGATCGCCCACGCAACGGAAAGAGTCCAGTTAATAGCGGTTCAGCAACAGGCTACGCAGAAGTTGATCCAACGCCGGACTATTGACCGTCAAATTCATAATCAACTTAAACGGCCTGGATGGGATGCACCTATCTATGACCGTTTAGCGCCTAACGATTGACCAATTCCTTTTGCCACAGCTCCAGACATAGCAGCATTGTACTCTGCCATGATGGAGTTTTTTAGTTGCTCTGCAACAGCTGGATCCATCTGTGATAACACAGATAACATCCCTGGATCTAATGCTTTTCGCTGATTCATTGCTCTTATTTGTATTTAGTTAATTCCAAAAGTATCCCACATTTATATATTTTACTATCTATATTTAATAGGTATAGCAAAATATATGAATGTCACTTCAAATACTACCACCAGAATTAACAGCTGTAACAGATAAAATTGAAACCAAAGAACCGCAACCTTACTGGAAACCAAGCTCTTTAAAAGATGGTGAATCAGAGGAATTTCGTCTATTAGGTTGCTACGAAACAGGTCACGCTATTGTTGGCTGGCAATATGCATCAGAAACTCTTGATTCAAAAACAGGAGAGCTAAGGTTTAACGGCTATGTTGTAACACGCAGCTATCCAGATAATCCTCCTGATCTTGCCCGTGAAACAGATTGGAGTAAACCAGATCGACCAAAAATCGATGGCTCATACGTCAAACCTCGTAGGTTCTTAGCCTGGGTTGCAACATCTGCCGAACGTTCGCGAATGGAAGTTTTATTTATTGAGCAAAAGTCACTCAGAGATCAGCTAACAGAAGTTCTCCAAGAAATCGATGACTACACCTGGACTGAAGAAGGCTTGGCTAATTTCTCGATTAAAATCAGCCGTAAAGGTGCTGGCATTGAAACTACATACAGCATTCTCCCTAAAGTACGCAAAGTCCCTGAGAAAATTAAAAAGGAGTGGGAATCACGAAAAGAGTCTATCTGGCTGCCTAACTTTTTTGAAGGTAAAGATCCATTTGAAGGCCGCTCGACTGAGCAAAAAGGTCTTCCAGCTGGTGGCGTAGATAAACGTGGATCAACTGTTTTGACTAAAGCCAAAACAACTGCAAATAACGATGATACTGAATTTTGAATATTATGTCTGCACCTAATCTCCAAAATCTTCCTCCTGAACTTCAAGCCCGCCTAGCGGCGGTTATGGCAGGTAAGCAGCAAGCTGGCGCTGCTCAACAACCAGTTGCTCAACCTAACGCTCCATCCACCAACAGCTCAGAATATGTACCTCAAGCGGCTTCTAACCCTCCTGTAGAACAGCCACCGGCTGAGCCTCCTAAACCCCCTTCATTGGTGGATATTCTTTCTTTGCTCCGCAATGAAATTGGTTATCTGAGAGCTGAAGTTGCAGAGGTAAATAAAATTGAGCGGTCTAATGGACAAGTCATTGAAGCTGTCGGTCATGCTGTTGGACGCATGTACCAGATGTTTCAACCAACCGAACAACCTACTTCGGGTTCAACGTATAGCCAGAACTTCCAACAACAAGCGGTAAACGAAGACAGTGACTACTGATCAGCCATACAGGATCCAAACTCCTAGCGGCTATCGTAAATATCTCTGTTCAGGAATGTATCTTCCGTCTGTAACTACAGTTTTGTCTGCAACGGAATCTGAAAAGTCAAAAGCTGGGTTGCGCACTTGGCAATTAAATAACCCAGGTGCTCTCGAAGAAGCTAGCACTCGGGGTTCAGCAATTCATAAATGCTGTGAAGACCACATACGTGGGTTGCCTATTGATTGTCCAGATGCTTATAAAGGTTTTTGGAATGGAATGTCCCAATACCTGGATTGGTTTGATACAATTCATTGGTCAGAGAGACCACTCCGAAAGGATTGGTACCATTTGCGGTCTGACGATAAGGAAGTAGCATTTGTTTGGAGTACCGAACATAAATATGCTGGTTGTCCTGACCTTATAGGTGAAATAGGTGGTGTAAAAGTTATTGCTGATTTTAAAACCAGCAATGGCCCTTACATGAATTCGTTCCCTGAAAAAGGTGATCGAATGGGTTTTGGTGGGTTCCGCAAATATCAAAAATGTGCTCAGCAAATGGCTGCTTACCGTTACGCACTAAATGAACGCACTGGTTTTCTTTGCGAAGTAGCACTCATTATTGTTACTACCGAAGAGACAACACAAGCTATCTTTATCGACGGTGATCAGTTGGCATTGCATGAGTCACGCTTTTTAAAGCGAGCAAAACAGTTCCACGAGACAGAAGAAAATAATGAAATTGCAGATTGCAGTAAACAAGAACTGCAAAAACAAGAATAACCCAACAATAGCTGCAGGCTTTTTAAATATCACTGAAGATATTGAATGGCTTAAAGGTTGGGTTACAGCTGGCTATGCGTGGTGCGCAACACATTTTGTTGACAGATATCGTAACGCTGATAATGCTCGTGGCAGTAATATCATTGTTGTCGATATTGATGGCGACACCACGCTAGAAGCTTTTTGGAAAACTAATACAGCACAATCATGGTGTGCAGCTACATATACTTCAGCGAGTCATACAAGTGAAGAGCACAGATTTCGAGCGCTATTTCCTCTTGAAATTCCTCTTGAGCGTACAGCTCAACACAAAGGAGCTTATTGGCTAGTTGTAGATCGCTTGCTAGCAGATCTAGGTCTTGACAAGCTAAAAGATAATTGTGGTCAAAAGCCAGAGCGTTTATGGTATGGCAATACAAGTGCTGTTTTTACTTTTAACAAGAAAGGAATTATCCCTTCTTTTTTGCTGAATGATATTGATTATGAAGAGCCATCAGACTTCGTCTCTCATGGCATAACTGATATCGATATACAACGTTGCTCCTGGCTCCTGAGAGAGTTCTTACTTCCCACGGAAGACGGTGAATACGAAGATCGTTACGTGCCCATCATGGCGGCTTGTGCTGGCATTGGAGAGGTTGTATTTGATGACTGGGTTGATTGGGTCCTTCGAGGTCACCATGGCCAGAAAAGAGAAAATACAAAGCGATTTAAATGGAAGGGATTAGGTAACTATGCAGGCCACACTACCCTTTACTCTTTTGCTAAAAAACAAGATGCCAATTGGACAAGTTATTTACCGGTTGAATTACGTTTTCAATCGTTAAAAACTGCAGTTGGCTATGGAGACGATGAGCCGTCTCCTTCTTTTGAAGCTTTAGTCAAGGATTTACCTACTATGACGCAAAATGATAATGACAATTCACCAGAACCTTTACCTGATACTTCGCCGCCTAAAACAAAGGCAAAGAATCGTCCAAAAGGTACAGATGCCCTTGCACAAGAACGTCAAAATGATGTTCGCAAAATAAAGGAGATACTTCCAACTCTTCAAAAAAATCTTCTCACTAAAAAGATTGAATACACCGATGACAATGGTCAGCTTAAGACCATAGAAGGTAATGATTTGGATTTGATGACCACACAAATTTCTTGTGATCATGGTGTATTTATTGCTGAACAAAGAATGAAGGTCGCTATACAAGTTGTAGCTAGAGAGAATGAGTATTGTCCTATTAACCAGTATCTAGATAAATGCGAAAAATCTGCTATACCTCATGCTGATTGGTCTCGCGTTGGTGAGATATTTTTAGGCAATACAAATCCCCTTGCCACATTAGCTTTACAGCGAATGATGATTGGGGCTGTCGCTAGAGCAAGAAATCCTGGTTGTTCTATGTCTTGGCTACCAATCTTAGTAGGTGCTCAAGGTATTGGTAAATCTCAATTCAGTAGAAGCTTAGTACCTCAAAATCTCTTTGCTGAAATAACTGATTCTATTGACCTATTAATCAAAGAAAAATTTCGGTTACACGTAGCGTGGCTACTTGAATTACCTGAAATCGATCATTGTTTTAAGCCGTCAAATATTGAGAATTTTAAAAACATTGTTACTACACGATGTGACGAAACTCGACGTCCCTATGCACCAATGCCTGAATCAATGCAACGGCGCTTTGTCATGATTGGGACAACTAACCGTAATCAATTTCTTGTTGATAGCACTGGGAATAGAAGATTTGTTCCACTTGAAATTGGTAATAACTTTCTAATTCCTTGGCAACGAATTGCGCTTGAGCGTGATCATTTATGGGCTAGTGCTATTGAAGCATATAATCGTGGAGATCGATATGAGTACACGAGCGGTGAAATTGCAGACATTGCTGAATATATTCAAGAATTTGGCGATCCTGATCCATGGTTGGACAAGGTTACATCTTATGTAAGCATTAGAAGGGAAGTCAGTCCATCTCAGCTTCTTACTGAAGCTTTAGATATTGATCCACGCCAGCAAAGTCGTCGTGAAACGCGACGTGTAACAGATGTGCTCCAATCAATGGGATGGAGAAGACAAATTACTTCTAGAAAAGATCCAATTACTGGAAGACAGAAATCTGTACGTTTATGGCTACGTCCTGCTAATGATCCGTTGGATGAAGATCACATTGCTAAAGACTTTTAATTAAACTCAATTTATCGAAAGTATATATCATGCTCGTAAAAAACATCAAACTAGGACTTCGCGTTAAAGTAAAGTCAAATGGGCTGACTGCACTTGTTGTAGGAACACCTGAGTACTATACTCCCCGCTCTAAACTTGTTCGTATTAAGTACGAAAATAGTACTCGATATGAATATATCATCAATAATCAAATTGATCCGCTGCCTAATACTGATCAATACCCTGCACTTGGTGGAAAGTTTGTAAAACCTGAGGGTCATTTCTAATGAGTGAAGCTAAACCAAATAAAAAAGTAAGCCATCCATACGGCCGTAGACATGCACAAATGTCTAATACAGCTGTTGAAGGCGAGCTTTGTATTTACAGTGGTCACGGTTTAGGTCGTTTCTCAAATAGATCAATGAGATACGACAGCCATCAGGCTTGTACACGTTGCGTTGCAGCAGCAAGAGAGGGCAGAATCTCTTTTGATATAGAGTCTATGCTTCAAAAGCATCGTAATCGGGCTTTAAAATTTTGGAGCCAAGTAGATATTACAAGTCCAGATGACTGCTGGAATTGGACTGGTTGTGTTAATGCTCGAACTGGGCAGCCGCAGTTTTCTTGGAGACGTCCTGGTATTAGCTCTTCGACTCAACATCATCCACAACGTGTTGCCATGTGGTTTACTTGGGGTGATTTAGGCTATACAGGTGTAAAAACTACATGTGGAAATAAGTATTGCTGTAACCCTTTTCATTTAATTCCGCAAAATGTTGGCGTATTTGTTGATGATGAGAGTTATATTGAAAGCTTTGAGCTAGCCTGCCAAATTCATACTCTCAAAATGCAAGTACAAGAGTATATGGTAGAGCAGGCTTTTCTTGAAGAAGAGCGTTTAGCAAAGCAAGATCAAAGCCATTTAATTGATGAACATGCAAATATGGTTTTTAATGAACAAACTGGATTTGATGACAGAATTAATACTGTGATGAAAGACTTAATTGCTGGAAGACATATTACTCAAATTGAACCTCAACATCCTGGACTGTTTAGATCACCGGATCCAGAACAAGATAATGACGACCCCACGAAAGAATATTAATTTAACTATCCTAAATAAAGAGTCATAAAACTATGTCTAGGCGTTCCGATTTATTGAAAAAATTAGTTCAATCCGATAAATTTGGCAAAGAAAAAGAGCAAGAGCAAAGTTTTCTATTAGCTACTGCTGAACTTATCTTGTCTGATTTAATCGGTATTGCTCTCAATGGCATTCAAAATCGTGGGCCAGGAACTTTAGTTCTTAATTTATTAAACGACTCAACTGTATTTATGTCAGGCGCTGACATTGAAGGAGACATTCTTATTGCTGAAAGCCATGGTGATGATGATGTTCTTGATTTTCTAAAGCCTCTCATACATAAAGTTGATAGTAATGACTGGCAGAAACATGTATTAATTACCTTAATTAGTGATGCAGGATCAAGAACATTTGCAGTGGAAGCAGGAGGGAGCCAAGAAAGCCTCAGAGCGTTCGCATCAGAATTTACAGGATAAGCTCAAGGCACAAGGTTTAAAACTTCCGTTATATCCAACCCCCCAAATTATTGAGAGGGCTCGTCTTGTAATGGGAAGCATTGATTTTGACCCTACTTCTGACCCAGTGCAGCAAGTTCTAGTTGATGCTGTATCTGTACCTTCACTAGAAGTCAATCCTCTACAAGAGCATTGGCACGGTAATGTATTTGTTGCGCCTAAAGGAGCTGTAAAAAATAGTCGCCTATGGTTTAATAAAACACTGAGTGAATATAGAAACAATTATATTGATAGTTTTATATTTTTTACAAGTGCTTCAGAACTATTACGCGCAGCACCCGCCATATATGATTATCCCTTCTGCATTCCTTTTAAAAGAATCAGACAATTAAGAGCTACATCGTCTGGTTTTGAGAATGTCTCTCCTTCTACATGGAATGTTATTGTTTATGGTCCTCCACTAGACCAAGCAATCTCGGATATTGACAAATATTCTCTTTTTTATAATACGTTCAGAGATATCGGTCGTGTATGTTTCAATGAATATGCTGGTGATAATTGGAATAAAGATCTAGAGTATTACGAAGAAAATAGAGGTAATGTGTAATGCCAAAACATATTGCTTCCGAATATTTGTACTCATTACCTTCTGGAAAACAAGTTCATCCATTTCGTTTAATAGTTAGAGATGGATCAATAATGTGGAAGCATGCGCTTTTGTACAATAATACTGAATTAAATATTCCTTATTCTGAAGCGGTTGAAGTCCATATCGTAAAAACTGCGCATCGATTAGAAGAGTTAAATGCTTGGCTATCGCCTGGGCTTGAGCCATGGGAATCTTTTGTCCCTCACTGCTGGTATTATCCAGAAGCTGAAGAGCTTAGAGACGGCATTAGCTTATATATGAGACATCAGATATTTACACCTCAGCAATGTGTAGATAGCTTGACTAATCATTTGCTAGAACATGAAACACTTGAATTACGTGACAAGTACTTATTTTTCAAACGTTGTTAAAAAATATCTAGCTTAAATACTTTTTTTGGTATAAACCAATAGGATACTGATTGCCAATCTTTGCCCAACAAATAAGCTCTGTAAAAAGTTTTCAAATCGTTTATTTTATTTCTGTATTCATGTGGGTATATGGTTGTACTCATTATGCAAAAAATAAATACATGAAGTATATTTCCTGCAGGATGATGACCGAGTTGAAAACCTAAAAGTTTGGCTTCATCATTGACAGAGTAATCTATATCAAAATATTCATGAAGACTATCATGCAGCTCTGTGCACTCGCCGATTCCTGGCATCCAGTTTTCTAAGAATTGAATAAAAGGATCTACTTCCATTGTTTTGCCTAAGTGGTCGGTTATCACCGACTTAAAATACTAATGATCCACATTTTGACTCTTTTCATTTTAGTATAGTCTATAGAGTCAAAAAATATTGATGGAACACGATTTCTCAGAATTCAAAAATAAAGTTAAACATTTAAATAAATTTGATACCCACGGTGATTATCTTGATCAATTTACGTTTACACCTATTGTGAATTCAGAAAACGTTAATAGCCCTTCTCATTACACATCGGGGCGTATTGAAGCTATTGATATTATTGAAGACTGTATCAACGATGCACCTGACCCTGTTTATGGAATGCTTCAGGCTCAAGCATTAAAATACTTGCTTCGATTATGGCTAAAAAATAATCCAAAAGAAGATGCAGAAAAAGCACGTTGGTATCTCAATCGTCTTATTGAAAAACTATGACTATTGTTAAAGGTGATCCCTCATATCTAGATAATAAAGATAAATTTTTTATTGATGTTGCCAAACTCATTGAGCAAGGTTCAAATCACCCTTTCTATCCAGGCGGATGCGTAATTGTCAGAGATAGAGAAATTATTGGAGATGGGCGCAGCTGTTTGGCTCATTGCAGAGTTGAAATTGATTGCATTTCATATGCGATTGGAGTAGCATCTAAGCGTGGAACACCTCTAGCAGGAGCAACTGTATATTCAACAAGATGGCCTTTTAGTTCATCAGTTTTTCAGCTTCATTTGATGGGTATAAAAAAGATAATTGTTTTAGTACGCGGCGAATGGGAAGCACATTACAAGGAAGAATATAGAAGATCAGGCCGATTAGGTACTGAGCTTCAAATGAAAATTGTTCCTTATTATGAAGATGCTGATCAAAGATTTACTACTACTAAAAATTCAACTGTTGAAAACTTTTTAAATGGCAAACAGTTGTTAGGGAATTCGGCAAATCCTATTGAGCATAAAGATTTTAATATCGATGAATTATTAATTGATGACCATGAATCAAACTTTACTCTTTGACCTTGAATCTACAGGTTTACTTCGTCAAGGATCACAAATTCATTGCATTGTAGCCAGAGACATTGATGATCCAGATCAACCTCTGGTATTCGACTGTTGCAAAGATCAGACCGTTGAAATGGGCATCGAACGTCTAAAGAGAGCAGATGTACTAATAGGTCATAATATTATTGGATATGATGTACCTCTTATCAAAGAAAGATATGACTTTGAATTCGAAGGAGAGCTCATTGATACTCTTGTGTTGTCTCGTCTGTTTTATCCCCATATTCTTGACCGTGATTACGAGAGGCGTCCTACAGGCATGCCACAAAAACTGTATGGCAGACACTCACTAGAAGCCTGGGGCTATCGCCTGAGATGCTTTAAGGGTGATTTTGCAAAGCATGAAAGTGCTTGGGATGTTTATACTCCCGAAATGCTAGATTATTGCATTCAAGATACAGCTGTTACTTTAAAACTTTACGAACTCATGATGCGGAGGATGGAAGATTATGCTTGATTGTGTTGCATTAGAAATGCGTATGGCCAATATTATGGCTATGCAAGAAGCATCTGGATTTAAATTTGATCTTGATAACGCTGATAAGGTAAGAGACCGTCTTCGTAAAGAAGCAAGTGATATAGAAACTAAAATTTCCCAGCGCTACCGCCATGTGCCAGGCAAAGTGTTTACGCCAAAAAGACGTGACAAAAAGAATGGTTATCATTCGGGTTCACCTATGACGCGCCTGGAACAATTCAATCCAACCAGTAGACAGCACATAGCTTGGGCTCTGACAACGCATCGCAATGCTCGATTTACAAAAGTCACAGATACTGGCAAGCCGAAGGTTGATGAAGCGACTCTTTCTGAAATTAGAGACATTGCACTGCAGCAAAAAAATTTGGAGCTTCACACAGAATGCGACTGGTTTATCCGTTTATTGACAATTCAAAAATGGTTAGGCCAGCTTTCAGAAGGCTCCAACTCTTGGTTCAACACCATTGAGCAAGACGGCTGCATCCACCACTCCTGTTCTCTTGCTACTCAAACGGGCCGAAACGCGCATCGGGGTCCCAACCTCGGGCAGGTCGTGAGTGCACCCTGGGCACGTGAGCTGTTTGTACCTCATGCAGGTATGGTCATGGTTGGTAGTGACCTTGAAGGCCTAGAGCTACGCTGCTTAGGGCACTACCTCCACAGATTCGATGAGGGCTCGTTCGCTCGTGTTGTTGTGGAAGGAGATATTCACCAGCAAAATGCTGATCGGGTGGGTTGCAGCAGGTCAGAGGTGAAGACAATTTGCTATGCCTTTATCTATGGAGCTGGCGACCTGAAGCTCGGCCACAGCTTGCATCCTGAGTATTCAGATGCTCAGAAGAAGGCACTGGGTCAAGAGCTACGTCGTAAGTTCCTTGACGCTATTCCTGGCCTTGAGCCACTTGTAGAAGCTGTAAAGCAGAAGGTTCGAAGTACCGGCAAACTCAAAGGACTTGACGGCCGGCCTATTTTCTGTCGTGCAGAACATAGCTCACTGAACTTCTTGCTTCAGTCAGCCGGTGCAATTTTGAGCAAGCGGTGGGTTGTATGTACTCAAGACATGCTTGACGCAGCCGGGCTTACCTACAACGTCGACTACACACGTTGTGCATACGTACACGATGAGCAGCAGTTTTCTGTTGTTCCATCAGAAGCCCTTCAAGTTCAAGGCATATGTATTGCAGCTGCACCAAAAGCTGGTGAGTATTACAACTTCAAAGTTCCAATTGCTGCCGCTGCTATGAGTGGTGATAATTGGGCCAAAACTCATTGATATAATTAAAATGAACACTGAAACCCTTCTTCTCGAAGCAAACAAACTCGTCAACAATTTAGATTCCCTTTTATGGGATCTATCTATGGCAGGCGATCAGCAGAATTATGATCGGGTAGACAGAATTCATATCAAATCATTGAAAAGATATCAACGCAGGTATGACAAATGGAATACGGCTTGCTCAGCGACTCTAATGAACTAACCCAAGGACAGTCTTATGTAATTGATCCTGGTAAAGCTAGAGCTGATTTACAGCGATTAATGGCACCACAATCTCCGTTGGTCAACAGCTTTGGTGAAACAGAGGTGCAGGCATTCCAACTTAACCAACTTGTTAATCAAGAACGTATTCGAAGGGGTGAGCTACCAAAAACGATTGGGGTCCAGCTTTCTCCAGATGTATTTTATAAGCGTCAATGGAAAGACAATTTAGGTGACGGCACTTCGCCCGGTCATGAAGTTGAATTTATGAGTCTTAAAGATGTACCTATGAATGATTGGGATACACCTGATCCAAGATTTCATCCAGATTCATCTGTCACCGTACGGCATCTAGGTGACGTAGAAGATAACATCAGAAATTATCAGAAGTTATTTCCAGAATCCGTAATGCAGCTCTACCAGACACCTGGTGGCTACAGAGCGTTTGAGCTTGGAATGACATCTAATCCTGCTTCTTACGCAGCTGATGCAAAAAGAATGAATGTTGATCCCAACTATTGGAAGATCAATCGGATTAAAATGAAAACAGAAAATCTTGCTAATGATCCAGTAGGGTTCCGATCTCGCATTTCACATAAGCCTGGTCGTGTTGATTGGGTTGCTGCACCAATAGCGACCTTTGGTGAAGGTGTTGTTTTGCCAAGGTCCATTAATTTGGTATCAACTATGCATAATAAACCAATTCAACGAGAATATTTATCAAAAGGGGGTATGGCACCTGCTATGGAATTGTTAAAGGCCAACCTACCAACTGCATCACAAGCATTGCAGTCAGAACTACGTCGTAGATTTAAATTATGACTAGAGAAGAAGTTCAGGAAATGATCGATGATGCCATACGAAAACATAATCGTAATGCTGGAATTATCAGCATGCTTGTTGGTTGGGTTGTTCTTGCACTTTTTGCTGAGGGTCTTCTTCGACTTATTGGAGTAATTCCTCCTCTGTTTCCTTGGGCTGATATCCACCTAAACCTTGCAATATTACATTAATATAGATAAGTACATTTTTATATACCAATGGCTACATATAAAGTCATGATTGAATCGCAGGACGGTTCATTTGAATTTGACTGCGAAGATGATCAATATATTATTGATGCTGCTGAAGAACAAGGTGTAGATCTTGCTTATTCATGCCGTGCCGGAGCATGTAGTACTTGTTGCGCTAAAGTGTTAGAAGGTACTCTCGATCAATCTGATCAAAGTTATTTAGATGAGGATCAGATAAATGATGGATTTGCGATGATTTGCGTATCTTATCCAACTTCAGATCTCAAATTACAAGCAGATGCAGAGGATCAGTTGTAATTTCAAATTGGTTTATGGAAGACGATTCATTGTTGTTAGCTCTTCAAATAAATGAAGCCGCTGCTAGGTTGTTATTAAAATCAGTTGATTTACATATTAAATCATGGGCAGGTGGTGATCCGGCAGAACAAGAAGGCTTGTTTGCACTACAAAATAGATTAAGAGGTGCAGTACTTGAATATCAAATGAGGAAATAAATAGTTTTTAGTTAAAGTAAGTAGATAATAATAATATTAATATGCGTAAGTTATTAGCCGCTTTGTTGTGCTTTAGTGCGCCTGTACTCGCAGAGCAACCTAATGTTAAATACAACACTCCTGAATCTCTTGGCTGTATCATTTTAAAGGAATGCACTGAAGAAGTGCAAAAAATTACTAATGTAAATCAACTAAACACAGTTGTTACCGATCCTAATTTTGAAATTATTAAAGATGAAACAGCGCAACTAATAAAAGCAATCAATGATGTTAATGTAGAAATCTTTGTTGCATCAGGAAAGTATTTCCCATTCGGTGTCCAAGGAATATATCATTCTTTGTATAACCGAATGTATTTAAACAAATTTTACATGCAAAAGTCCAAGTTTTTACTGGGAACTATTCGACATGAAGGTTGGCACGCCGCGCAAGATTGCATGGCTGGGACATTAGATAATAGCGTAGTAGCAGTTATTATGGATGACAAAGACATTCCTAAAATATATAAGTTTTTAACAAGTAAAACCTATGCGTCTCAACCTAAATCAATTCCATGGGAGCAAGAAGCAAATTGGGCTGAAGCTACAAAATCTATGACTGTTAATGCATTAAAAGCTTGTTCTGCAGGAGAGATGTGGAATACCTATAAACCTACACCTTTAACAAAAAAGTATTTAGTAGAACATGGTTATATCGAAAACTAACATTAGATACAATTAAAAATAAGGCATGGTTGTTAATTGAAAATATGGAAAGGGAATATCAAAAATTCTTTGCTGCTCTTTTTGGCAAATCCAAGGATAGACCACAGCAAGGGACTGTTCCGCCTCTCCCTAGTGTGAAAGCATCTGACAGGCCAGCGTTTGCAGGTCAAGCTTTAGACCAAGCAACGCTTGATCATTTAAACTCGTTAACGCCTGAGGATAAGAAATGGATTGCATATGGTGTAAGTGGTGAAGCTGCACGCAACACTGACGATGAATATGGTGTAGCTGCTTCTATGATCAACAGAATGAGAAGCAATGATTTTCCTAATACTGCACAAGAAGTAGTAAATCAGCAAACACCTGTATGGCAGTATGAGGCGGTTGAACTAGACAAGGCATATCATGATCCAAAGTTACAAGAAAAACTATTTGCTGGTGATGGCTTGCACAAAGCTTTAAAACTATTAAATGGTCGGAAGTACTTTAAAGGACAAACCGAATTATCTAACAGATCGAATCAAGGCAACGAACTTGGTGCAGACGGTAAACCAATCATGGATCCTATGCTTCATCCCAAAGGTAACTTTTTTCATTACGGGCATCAATAGTTCGCCATGAACTAGTAGCAACAGCTACAATTAATACATACGTTGATCCTCAGAGAGGACGCAAGTACCACCGCCAGTGGGAAGCAACGGGAAATATAAAACCCTACTGGAGACAATCAAATGACCGAACTTCAAGCTCGTGCAATTGTTAATGCACGTAAGAACTTTGAACGTGCTCGTAAAGAGCTTAATCAAATCAAATTGAGCGAAACACGTTATCGCGGTGTTCTTTACACCACAGACGCACGCCAGCCTGTTGGTGCACATGGCACATTTACATATCGTGGTCAGTCTTACGTTAAATGAACAAAAACTGAATAGAATAAAGAAAAATAAAATTGCTTATGAATAATGGATCTCTATGTGCCAAGGATCAATTGCAACCGTAAAAAACGTCGTCCGGTAGAACCTGAAATGACGTTTGCTCATCTTTGCTACAGAGGTGTCCATTATTCAAAGTGGGTTTGCACTAACTCTTTAGAGCTTAAATATCAACATATTCACGGTGACCCTTTGACTGATTGGAAACTCGATTGGTAAGTGTTGGCCCACTAACGTGGGTCTTTTTTGTATCTACTTGTCATTAGATTAGTAATATATGCGTAAAATACTATGGAACGCATTAATAGGTTACTAATTCAAGTCTCAGTTTCCATCGTTGATTATTTATACAGGGGTCGGCACTTTCAACGTTTTTGGGTACTAGAGACCATAGCACGCGCACCTTACTTTTCATTTTTAAGTGTTTTGCACTTTAAAGAGTCACTAGGATTGCGCGGTAATGATCATCTCTTTTTAATGAAAGAGCATTTTCACCAGTCAGCTAATGAAACAGAGCATTTAGAAGTAATGGAAGAAAGAGGTGGCAATCTATATTGGATTGATCGTTTCTTTGCGTACCATTTAGTTCTTGTCTATTATTGGCTAATGGTTGGTTACTACTTCATAGCACCGTCATTTGCATATGATCTCAATGTCTGCATTGAAGAGCATGCTGTCATGACTTATCAGGACTACCTAGACGAAATCGATTCTTCTGACAAGCAAATCATTGAGATCTTAAATGATGAAAAGCAGCATGTGAGTGAATTGCTCCACGCGCAAGCTTTAGTTTTAATGTAAGACACATATTATACTGTCTTGTCACATTTAGTGCATAATTAGTTTATAGTATTTAAAGTGACATTAGTTCACTAATTATATATACCTACTAATTTTATGTCGATTTTTACTACTGCTATTGCTTCCGGCTTGGTACTGGGCATGGCCCATGGCTTGACCGCTTCTGCTTCTGCTGGTGGTTTTGTTAACGCCGAGACCAATGCAGCCTACTTTGGTGACGCTCGTGAATCCACCGTAACTGATGTTCACGTTGGCTATGACGTCAGCCTTGGAGATACTGCAACGCTGACCCTTCAGGGCGGTCCTGCATTCGTCTCCATCCCTGACGAAGACGTTGAGCATGAGCTGTCGGGAAAGGTTGCTCTGAGCGTTGACGCTACTGAGAAGTTGAATATTTACGGCGAAGTTTCAGCAATTACTGTTCAACGCAGCATTGAAGAAGACTTCCCCATTGGCTACAAGCTTGGTGCCAAATACTCATTCTGATTCACGCAACTTGCGGGTGGCTTTTGCTGCCCTCTTTAATATTTTCTGAGCTTCTTTACGAGTAAGGCACTTTCTAGCCTCCTCTTTTAGAAGCTCTAATTTTTTTAATTGTTTTGCGTAGCTCATTGCATTATGCCGAGGTGCTGTGCAATCTCTTCTATCTTCTTGCCACCTTGTCCCCAGTATGAGCTGCCTCTTCCATACTGACCTTTGTGCCCAGGATATGAGACAGGTAACCCAGCCCATGTAGTTCCAAGTGCATCCGCGACACGCCTAATATCTTCCATACTATTTATTTCCATGTAGGGATCAATTCCTTTGCTTTTGATCAGATCTACAGCCGCAGCCACTTGAGACTGAGGAGAAAAGTCTTTAAGACCTAACTTTGCTGCCTGCTCATCCCATGTTGGTTTCATAAATTGAAATGCTCCTGCTGCTTCTGACTGTGTCCCCCAAGGAGTTTTCATTGGATTATTGGGGTGCTGGCTCATATCATCAAACATACGATGACCATACATTGTTTTATATCCGTCAGGTCCTTCTGTACCTTCGGCAAAACGAATAATCTTAAGCACTGGAGACATTTTCGGTAAAGTAGCAGATTTCGACTGTTGAAGCCTTTTCTGAACCGTTCTCAGACTTTGCTGTCGTTTACGATGATCTGTATACGTAGGCATGCCCTGTACTGGCTCTTTATCTCTATCAAAGCTGGTACTCCCACGCTCGTTGTTTTGTAGTGGTGCAGAAAAATTCAGTCCAAATGGCTTTTTTCCGCGAGCAGGAGTCTGTGATGCAGGAGAGCTCACCTCACGTGAGCGTCCACCATCAGGCCCGAAGAACGCTTCATTCATTTTGCGTCCTTCTTCTACGGCTTTCTTCTGTCCCGCTTCATTTACTAAAAGCTTGCTTGGATTATATGTACTATCAAATGGATCACCCTGACCCTTTTTCATATAATCACGTGCTTTATCAAAGTTGTTCCCATATCTCAGTTTATCGTAAGCATCTTTGATCTCCTGCTCACTCATTCCTGCATATATATTGCTTCCTCCTGTTTGCGTACCTGTTTGAGGTATCTCAGGATTAAGCGACGGAGGCGGGGCACTTCTAGTGTTGTTTGGAGCTGATGAGTTATTCAGAAAATGATTTCCAATATCAGCCGTTGCTCCCGTCCCTGAAGGTTTAAACTGCGTATCAAATACTGAATTAGATATATGTTTTCCCAAGTTACCTAAGTCATGCAAAATATTATCGTTTGGGTTAAAAACCTTTTTTCCTTGCTCATATACACCAAATGCTGCAGCGCCTGCTCCTAAAGGCTTTCCTATAGTTCTTACGCTATTCGAAAGAACACCTTTGATTCCTGCTTGATTAGGCCCTTGGATTTTTCCTTCGTAGAAATCACCAACATTTGTTACATCGTCCCAAAGCTTTTGCCACATTTTTATTTTTAAATTTCATATATGACTATTCTATATAATTAATTAGACAGAGCCTTTGTCCTAACTAACTCTTGGCCACGCTTCATCTGGGCATGAGCTGTAGGCGAATAGTTATTAAACAGCTGGTCACCACCCATCTGTGACGCCTTCAGTGTGGTTTTCTTAGGTCTATTTTCTTCGTAGGCGAGCAGGCCCAAACGGGTGGCCGCTCGCGATTTAGCGTTAGACCATAGGCTTCTTTCGTCTGCCTTTAGCCTTCTCCGGTCAACTGAATTGTCACGTGTAATGCTCACTTCTCGTTTCGTGCTGATTTACCAGCAGCCTTAGCCGCAGATGTGTTTGATGTCACGCCCTCTCCACGTTTAGAAGCCTGACGTTTTTTGCTATCTGTTGCTTTCTTTTCACTGTCCGACAACTTACTCCAAGCCTTCTTGGGTAAGTAGCGTTTCGTTGAACCATCAGACTGTTTGGCCTTATCACCTGGACCATCTTTAGTCTGCCATTTCTCCTTGGTCCATTTACGCATTCTGTTTTTCTTGGCACTAGGCTTCTTACCTTCGTAAGTACCACCTGCATCTTTGTAGTACTTAGTCGCAAGCTGCATCGCCCTTGCGGAGTGCTTTCCGCCCATTCTTGCTTTGGCTTTGGCCTTAGCTGCTGCCCATTTTTTAGGGTCTTTCTTTTTCGCAATTCCGTCAGCCATCACCACTTCACCTTATCTGCCCAATAAGCTGCCGACATTTTGCCTTTAGCTATGTTTTTTCCGTGCCTAGCTTTAAAGCTTGCACGTTTCTTTGTCATCCGGTCGCTTTCACCTTCTTTAGGTTTACCAGCAGTACTGGCTCCCTGTTCACCAAACCGAATTAGCTTTTCTTTGCCACCTGACTTAGCAAGAACTACATGTGATTTTGTAGGATGATTTGGCGTGCGTCTAGGCTTATTTGGTGTTAGAGATTCTTTTAATCTAGCACCCGCCATTCGTTGTTTGGCCATTAGTAATATTCACTTCTTTAACTATTTTATTATATCCCCATTCGCTTTCAGCACCTTCAAATATACTAATCCAGTCGCTATTTTCGTCTAATAACTCTGGAGGCAATAACCGCATTAATTCAATTACAGCAGCACGATGATGGTTTAGGTCTCCGTTAAATGTTTCAAAGTAGTGAAGAAGGTCAATCACTTCATTCCGACGAACGACTGAATTTCTTTAATTGCCGATGCAACTGGCTGAATAGTAGTGACCATTTTGCTTAAGGTCTGCTTGTCAATAATATTAATTGTTTGCTCAGCCGTAGTCATGCGTGAGCTCAGACTAATTGCAACCTCTTCAGTATTTTCAACTTTTGATGTCAATGCATGAATTAATTCCTTGTTTTTATTACCGGTATAGTGACTGTATTTTAATCCAAGCAGCAATGCCAGCACAGGTCCAATTACGTATTCCATATCATGTAATTATCTTTTAGCAGTCTAGCTATTCGTTTAGTCAAAGATGAGATCATCTCCATCTAAATCATCATCTTCCCATCCAGTGTCTTCTATGTCAGTAGACATTTCATCTTCACCGTTAAGCGTTAATAGATCACAGAAGGTTTCTTCGGAAATAATTTCAGGCAATCCACTTCCTTGATTTTCTTCGATTTTAAAAAGAATACCATTATTACGCAGCATATTTTGCACGCCGTTTTTCATTTCCATACGAGACTTGAGCAATCTAAGTGCAACCTTTTCGAGGGCCGGACGGCTCATGCGAACCACCTCATACCGTGCCCTAGTCAGTGCAAATCTTTGCTCAATGTTCAACTCGTTCATCTCTATGTTGCTCCAGATGTTTGTTTGCTACCCATTCCTCAATAAGCTCCTGAGCAACTTCGTTGTAAAAATCTTGATTACTGTACCAATTTAACCAGTCTTCGCTTCCTTTTGAGTGATTACACTCAAGGCAAGACGGAATTAAATTTGATCGCAAACTACTACCGCCTTTGCATTTTGGTTTTAAGTGGTCAAGCGTTGTTGCCCTTCGAGAGCGACAATAAGCACAAAATCCACCAAAAGCGTAACGAATTGAATTTCGAAATTGTCTTTTGGCTGTGCTGCTTTTTAGGCAATGGAGCTCATCGTACATAAGCTCACTCCAGTTTTCGACAATACGCATGTAGTTGCTAGTTACAACTTACGCCCAATATAAATGCTTAATGAATCAAAACATTAGGGGACAAATGTAATTGCATCTGTGCATGGCTGATTTAACTTTGATCGAAAATAATTAATCATATTTGTTCTGGTTTGATTGTCAAAATGCTTGTCCAGCACAATTCGTTGCTTCGCTTCAAGGAACTGCTCGCAACTCATCTGCCAATCGTATGGACTATTGGCTTGCAATGACAATAGTGTTATTAATTCAATCACGCCTCAGGCAGCAGTGCGTCCTTGACAGCTTTTACCGCGATATCATCAAGAGTGTTTTCTGTTTTTTTAGCCAGAGCTTCTAACAGATCAACAATCAGTTTCTTAACTTTCTTAGAAGTCAAAAAGCTAAATAAAATAGGCCGAATTAGTGCAATCATTGTATTTATTAATTCTTGATTGATTCTAACTAAATGTTGGCAAAGGCTCGTATAATGATTCTGGAGAGGTGGTCGAGTGGTTTATGGCTCCAGTCTTGAAAACTGGCGTGTCTTCACGGGCACCAGGGGTTCGAATCCCCTCCTCTCCGTTGACTAATTTTTGAAGACGCTTAATTGCTCGCTTTATTTGAGATGGGCTACTTTTTCTATTACCATTTTCTAAACAATCAATAGAGTTATTGACACAATCACCAACTTCCAAGTTAGCCATACTATTGTTATGGTGGTTCCCATCCATATGACAAGTCTGTTCCCAGTCTTCAAGTTTTCTCCCCAGCTTTGCTGACAAGATCAATCTGTGAGCCTTCTTCGTTGTTCTTGTCTTGTTTCTGGACAGGGCGACACCTAACCTCTGGCGGCCTGGACGGTTGATGCTGGCGCCAGTCATCGATTGTTTTAAAACTTTTCTTTGTCCCCGCTTGTATGAAATAATATCTCCGCTTTCTGTTGCAAAGTATCCTTCATAGCCGGGAACAGGATATTCCCGCTCCATACATATATAACAATCTTCTTGTTAATCTAACTATTACTAATTAGAATCGCGACTATTTAAGCTTTAACAATTCACGATTTAATACTTCCAGCCTAATTTTTCCATAACGCCCTGTCTTGGAATGGATCTTATGTCCTAGCAATCTATCGAGCACATATTCATTACTGTCAGCATCTCTCATTCTTGTCGTAAAACTGTGGCGTATTGAATGTGCACCATCACCACGTGGCAGTGCTAAATTTTTGTTGAAATTCTGTGACCAGCTGGATCCGGGCTCTTTCTTGTCGGTTGAAAATCTTAGGCGCTCAGCATATGGTATTGCTGCCGGATGAATTGGAATCTGACGTATTGATTCTTCATTTTTTACACGTCGGTTTTCTTGATGTTTAACATCGTAGTAGGGGATCTGAGCATCTAGATGGATGTTCTCGGGATAGATCCCCGCCAACTCTCCTATGCGCATTCCTGAGTACCACAGACAGACAAAGTACGGGTCATGGTGGTAGTACTCATAAAATTCCCATGGGTGGATTTCCGGATCTCTACGAGGGACTTCTAAGCCATCATCCAAGTCAAGCCAAGGGTTTTCGCCCTTGTAGATTTTTTTCTTATATCCTTTGTTCCATATTCCCTTGAGAAACCCAATGCGTTGTTTGACTGTTCCTTCAGACCATTTGTCCATTGCATTCTCTAGATAGTTAAGAGCTTGATCATCATCAATCTCAACAACTTTTATGTGTGCAATTGGAGAAACAGCTTTATCCCAATTTCGCTTTGTTGACTCAGCGAGCTTTGGATAAAGACGCTTGATCCGGTCTGAGAACTCCTGAACGTTCATTTTGGTCATCGTGAGGTTATAAGCAACGCCTATCGATAACCTATTGCAAAACCCCTAATGTTGTGGGGTTAAGTGAGAAAAACGGAGGGGGTGGGATTCGAAGCCCCTCGATAAGCGTTACAGCCCAAACTTTAGCACCTTATATAAGCATGACCAATAAGCTCTACTAATAATTAGTTGGTGTAGTTTTCCACAGGCTTTGCCTCGTGATTGAATCTCTTCGTTGATAAAATAAAGTATATCTTCATTCACAAATATTATGAGAATGGCAGGTAGTTCACAATTTTTAAAAACACTTGTAAATACAGGAGAGGGCTGTGCCACAAAACCAGAGCAATATCCCGCTAAGCCCAATGGCGGCTTCAGTCACGGGCCTCCAATCAAACAAGGACAAGTATGAATATATGATTGAGTTTACTCCTGAAGAATTACGTAAATCAAGAATACAGGTAATTGGTCATAATATTGATCCAAACCATTTTGATGATCGAGAGCTCCCGACAGATGTTCACATTGTGGAGTTTAAAGTTCAGGATAAATTAGTGTACGACGCAGTAAGAGCAAATACAAAAGTTGATATCTTTAATGAATATTATTTCAAGGTTAAAAATCTTGGTGGCGTTATTACGGCAATAAAGAATGGATATGGCCGTATTAAGCCTAGACTTTATGGAAAAATTGGCAAAGAACCAAAATCTTAAAAGTCATCTTTTTTCTTTTCCTTTTCTTCTTCTACTTTTGAAATCCCATAACTAGCCAGAACTGTTGTTACCAGTGAGCTGATAAATGCTGCATCAACATTTTTTGCCATACCAAAATAACTAGCTGTCAATACACTCAGTGCCCACACCAGTACGCCTGCTGGAGCAAAATTAACTAATATATTCCGAAGAAGATTGTTCCGAGGATTTGACATGTAAATACCTTTAGAATATAAGTGTTACTTTTCAACACAAACAATGAGTACAATTAAACAGCTATTTCTATTATTGCTCATTGCGTCTCCTTCTTTTGCGCAAGGTGCGCCTCAATTCACAACAGGCAGCATGACTCAAACAGTTACTTCTACACAAACCGTGGAAGAAGTGAGTAATATTGAAAGATATGGAACTGCCATTGGCTCTTGGAGCGGCGATAATGTCCGTACAATTGATCCTGCAGCTGCAAATGCAACTGTTGATATTGAAGTCGAAGGCATGAGTTTTGAAATTATTGATAACACCCAGCCATGGCAATTAGAAGTAGTTACTCGTGGTGCAGGAGACTTAGTCGAAAGCATCGATATCGAGCGTACAATCGAAACAGAGTCAACTACAAACACCTTGTCTGTTTTCTCTCAATAATTTTGTTTGGAGCACCTGTTTTTGCAAATATAGATGAAGCCGAGGAAACTAATGTTCACGCTACGCCACAGGCTGCTATAAGCGGCTCAGTGGCCAACCAGGCCGTGCAAATAAATCAAGGCTCGCTAAGTACTCAATCGTTTAAGCAAGGGCATTTTTGCAATGGTCCAGTTATTAGTTTTGCTCCTTATATTTTACAAACAGAAGCTCCAAGTTCTATTACTAGGAACTGGGGTGGCCAAATAAGCATTTCTATGCCTTTAGACGGTGGATCCGTTGAGCTGTGTAAGCAGTTAGCTCGTACACAGCAGCAGAAGGCTCGCCTTGATTATGAATTAGTCAGAATCAAAGAATGCATTAATATCTATAAAAAAGGTTTTACCATTAGACGTGATAGTGATTTCTTCAGGATTTGCGCTGACGTTGTGCCACTCTCGCTCGCGCCCAAGTCAGAGGAGGTTTCTTCCCCCGAATCTTCGCGATCTTCTTCAGAAGAAAAGTTATCAACGGCTTCGCCAGAGTCATAATATGTTTAAACAACGCTGTGGCAGCTAGCGTTCCACCAACAGAAGCTACAGACGCAACACCTGCTGTGCTGACAGCAGTAACAATAATTTCTGGCTTAGGTACGGGAACCTCTCCAACGAAGGGAAGGTCCATTGTTTGCACTTCTTTGAATTCACTTTTTTGTGCTGGTAATTTATCTAGCTTTGAATTTTCAGTATTTACAGATTGATTTTCATTTTCTATACCCTCAGCATCAGTATCAGATTCACTATCTGGTGTTTTTTTAGCAGGTGGCACAGCATTATTTTTAGCCCCCTTGTTTTGTGAACTGTTGCCAACTTTTGGATCTAGTTCTTTGGGAATATCTTTTGCATATATAGGGATAGGCACCCATTCCAAATACTTTAAACTTGGCTCTTTGTAGTCAAGTTCAGGTATCACAAAAGGCCCCGGCAACTCAATTGCTGGAGGCAGGGGCTTTGGATCCATTAGTCTGATGTGCTTTCGTCTTGTTCTTGTTTGACTGTAAATTCAAGAGGGTCATTTTGACCTTTTACTATTGCGACAGCTCGCTTGTAAAAAAATGAATCTGTCTTGTCTGCAGCTTCGAGTGCTGCTTTGACTTTGCGCCAATTTTCAAGTGTGTAATCATCCATTGGGATTAGCCATAAGGTGGTCCATTTCAGCTGATATTTGATCACTTAGAGCACTTACCTGAGCACATGCTCCAAGGATTAATCCTCGTTGATTAGGAGTTAGTTCTGCGTCAACCGCATCTTCTGCAAGTACTTCTGAGATTTCACCAAGAGTCATTATGATTTCTGGTAATCCCCATTTTTCAATTAATGAATTAAGTACAGATAAAAGAGGTCTGTCGCCACTTTCTACTAACTCCCAAAATAAACGTCTTTCATCAGATTGCATATATGAATGTGCTTAGTTATTACATTCTACTTGCAAATTGACAAGTGATTATGCTGCTACTTTTTTACGAGGTCTTTTCAGCTTAGGTTCCTCTGTCTCTTTTGCAACAGCTTCAGGCTGTTCAGGGGTTTCATCTGTAACTTCTTCTTCAGGAGAGAATTCCAATGTTTCCATCAATTGGAATAATAGTTGTGCTGAGAAATTCAAAAGATTTTGATCTTCAGAAACACGAGCAGCAGCAAATGAGTTAATCGCTGAAATAAGTTCAGATTTTTTACAGGCCATTTTGAAATTGTAATTCTCTACTAATTTAACGCAAATTAATTATCATTGAGAGATTTGATTTGTGCTTCAAGTGTTTCGATTCTCTGCATGGCTTCTTGAAGTGCGCCAAGTGCCTTTAAATATAAAACAGAGTATTTAACACTTTCCGTCTTTGTGCCTGTTTTTTGCATTACATCTGTACTTTTTTGATTCCCATATTCATCCAAAACAGGCATACCAAAATCATCAAATTCTAGCGTGCTAACCTTTTTGTAATCATCTTTTATTTCTACTAATGATGGACAAAATGTTTTAATCTCTTGTGAGATAACACCAAGATGCTTGTCTGTACCAAATCCTAATGTTGGCTTAAATTGGTAATTAACTAAATTTATATTTTTAATGTCCTGCCACTGTGATGATGCTTTCTGGATATTAGTTTTAAACTTTCTATCAGAAATGCCGCTGTAGGAATTATTGATATTCAATATATTACCATTTGAACTAATCATCATATTGTTAGATGCAAACTGAGCTGATCCATCTCCACGAATAAGTGCATTCTCATTTGTAGACTGAGAAATGGTCAATGCATTAGTCGAAGGCAAATCTACTGAAATATCAACAGTTGTAGAAGACGAAACACCGGAGCAACTGATAGTACTTCCAAACAGTCCTGTTGTAGCAGTTTCAATACTACCGCTGCTTACAATACTTCCCGTAGTACATGATCCGTTAATATTAAGATCATTTGCTGAAATACTTCCCGTAATTGAAGCCGAGTTTGCTGCTAATGAGCTTGTAAATACTGCTGTAGTTCCATTTACCGCTCCGTAATCTGTTGCCGAGATTGCTCCAGTAAAACTAGCAGTACCACAGCTCAAGATGCCAGTTACATCTAAATTTCCTGAAATATCAACATCACTTCCAAACGATCCACCAGATGAAATTGTAAAACTACTATTAATCGCAAGCGATTCACAAGTAACATTACCCAGGTTACTTGTAGTTGATGTTATTTCTGAAGTATTTACTTTTGCAAAACTTGAGTCTCCATTGTTTTTAATGCTGTATGCGCCAATATCTAAATCACCATAAATAGATACATTGCCGGTACTTGTTACACTTCCAACTGTAAGTGAAGCTGCAAAATTTGCTGAACCGTCTGGGTACAATGCAATTAAGGGGGCAGATACATTTGTATCTAACGATCCTCCAATATGCAATTCACCTATTGATGAAACTCCTAATACCGTATTGTTTTGTGAGTTTTTAGATGATATCGAATAAATCTCATTTGTAGATGCATAATTAGCTAATTCTTGCCCACCTGCTTTAATAAATGGGCTAATAACAGATCCGCTTTCAATTCTTACATCAGCAAACTGTGCAGAGCCGTTTCCATAAATCTTAGATGTTATATTACCTTGAATACTGTATCCTTCAAAAATTTGATTATCATTACTATCGTTTCGTTTAGCAAATAATTTTCCGGCTGCAATGCCTCCACCGTTTCTTGACGAAGCGCTTTCTAGAGGCTCATCTACATTGAACGATCCAATTTCTAAATCACCCAATGCAAACAGATTTCCTGTTTGATGGTCTAACGAAATACGTGGATCTCCTAAATTGTTTTCTAGTACTAGATCTCCAGTAATATTATCCCCTGTTCGCGCTACAAAAGGACTAGTGAATGTAGATAATGCATTGCCACGCACTAACTTACCATTTTCGTTCACACCTAGTACAGCATCTCCTAAGCCTGATAAATCTGACAATGTCAGATCTCCCGTCATTACATCTCCAGATGTATTGATATATGCGTCATCTACAACGTTAGCAGAATTAGCTTTCCAGAAACCTGATCCAGGATTGCCAGAATATTGATACAGCACACCGTCTTTATTAAAGACTTCACCATTAGCTTGCGGTTCTGGAAAGTTAATCTGAGCCATCTAACTTACACTTTTTACTACTTTAATTTTACCTAATCTAAGCCTTACCCTTTGGAGGATGTCCAATAGGGTAATTTGGAGTAGGAAGTCGGGGCAGATCAGATACTTTGATATACATAAAAAAACTCGTGATGAACACGAGTGTATGTGAAAAATATAATATGAGCTTTAGCGTACAGCGAGATAAACGTAATGACTGTTTGCAAGATTAAAGTTACCAACTGCATTAAAGCCAGTGTCAGTTACTACGAACATACCATCGGTTAATGTGCCAAAATCTGAAGCTTCTAAGACTCCATTATTCGTACGATCAAAAGCAATCCAATGTGAAGAAGGCTCAAAACCAGTCCCTGCTTGTAGTTTTACAAAAACTGCTTCTGGCTTAAATCCAACATGAATTTCCTTTTGATTTCCACCGTCTCCACT
>MDTA01205048.1_pt1 | contig 59164 bp, 53 predicted proteins | sample 811151 | NCBI WGS metagenome assembly MDTA01 (sample SAMN05326648, study PRJNA326480) | marine metagenome | isolation source: seawater | place: Indian Ocean: South | collected 2010 | reverse complement strand
CCGCGCCGCCCGCGTCGTCCGCGTCGTCCGCGCCGCCCGCGTCGTCCGCGCCGCCCGCGTCGTCCGCGCCGCCCGCGTCGTCCGCGCCGCCCGCGTCGTCCGCGCCGCCCGCGCCGATCCAACGTTCAAGAGCCTTCTTAAGAATTCTAAGCTTGTCAAACCTTTGCTTGAACGACAGAGTGTTTTCTTTAGGTTGAGCACTATCATGCGTATCAAGTATAGCATGTGATTCGCTCAGGAATTTTATATTATCCTCCACACGGATATTAAGATTTTTCAGTTTATCGCGCAGATCATTTATATAAATAGGGTCATTGTCAATCGTTCCACCATTAAGTAAATCGAATAAGGAAGAGCTGGGCTCCTGCAAATCGGGGTTGATTTCTATTTCATTATTTATTCTATCTGTCAATCTCTTGATCGATGTCATTATCTCACTGTAACTAATTTTATTTTCTGCGCCGGGGCTCCCATCGATACGAGATATAATCCAACCATACTCAAGTTTTTGTTTAGTAATACGTTGTACTATTTGCTTTATCTTATTTTCAATAAGAATATCATAGAATTTGCCAAGTAATTCTGATAATTTATCATTTAAAATACTCTCCTGTTCATATTTTTCATTGCCAGGGGCGGTAGAAATGGACCGACTCCGCACGAGATTGGCGCCGACATCGGCAGCATCGGCTTTAGCCTTGGCGAGATCGGTTTGAACATTCTCGAGTTCGTTTTGCAGTTTATTAAGTTTTTCCATCGCGTTCGTCAGAATCTGCGTGTCGTAGGGCACGAACCCCTGCAGTTCGACATCAGCTTCATCAGCGACACGTCTAGCGTCGTTAACTCTTTTCTCGGCACGCGCGACCTCTTCCTGGAGTCGCAACACATTGGCAATGAATTGTCTCATGACCGCGACTTCATGCAGCGCATTCGTCTGCTCATTTGTGCGTTCTATTAACACCCCCAATGAATTTCTCACCTGTTCCTCAGTAGCTTTTGAATTTTCTATATTACTGGTCATCATCTCGATGATGGTTTTAGTGCGGTCGAGAAGGTCCTGTATATGTTTTAAACGTTTTTCTGCCTTGTCGATGTCTTCATCCTGCAGCTTGACATCTTCTCCGGCGGCGCGTCGGGCTGCTAGCTGAGCTCGAATGTGGGCAAGTTTGGCCTCGACGTGAAAGAGCCTTTCAGTCTCATCATTCGTGTGTTCTATTAACACCCCCAATGAACCGCTCGCCCGATTCTCGATATCTTTTAGTCGTTCTATAGGGGGTGAGGCGATGGTTGCGTAACCGTTCGCCCCCTTGAGCTTCTTGAGCTTCTTGAGCTTGTCGAGTTCGTCTTGCAGTTTCTTGAGTTCTTGCTCTCGTGTTCGCAATTCCTTCACGGCATCGTCTGCCCGCTGTTTGGCTTCGTCTGCCTGCTGTTTGGCATAGTCTGCATCCCTTTTGGCATTCTCTGCATCCTCCCGCGCCCCCTCTGCATCCTCCCGCGCCCCCTCTGCATCCTCCCGCGCCCCCTCCGCCTCCAATTTGGCTTTAGTTTTATCTTTTTCGCTGGCATCCCGGGCAATTTGAGCTTTCCTAACATCCTCTCTGGCAAGCTTAAGCTCTTTCTTGAGTTGTTTAATCATGAGCATTAATTGTCTCATCTCGGCATCGCTATTGGCCTTCCTCTCGATTAACACAGCCTTTTCATGCAGCGCGGTCGTGTGCTCATTTATGTGTTTTATTAAGAACCCCAACGAACCTCGCACCAGATTCTCAGTATCATTTGATAGTTTTATAATAAGCTCAAATTCTTGGAATAGTTCGCGTATCTTTTTCAAATCGTTGTTATCATCGATATTACTTAACTGTCCAACAACGTTCTTAAACGTTTCACCTAAGCCACCCCGTAGTGCGTCAGCCAGGTTGTGAAACTTCTGATGCCTCTTCTCCACCGCCGCCTCCGCCTCCGCCGCCGCCGCCGCCGCCGCCTCCGTCGTCGCGCGCGTCCCGCGCCGTCTCTCTCGTATCGCCTTCGCCGCCCACCACGCCGCCCGTTTTTTCGCTTGATCCAGGTCCACCTTCGCCTGCCGCAGCTTCCCCTGCAGCAGCTCCACCTGCCGCAGATCCTCCTCCCCCCCCGCGTTCCTTAACGCCCCTGTGGCCGGCGCGACCCCATCCAAAGAGTTGCTCAACTTTTCTATGAAAGTTTTCATTAATTCAATATTCCTCGTTATGAGTCCTTCAGCATTAGCAGATAATTCGGGCGTAACATTATCCGGTTTGCTACTAAATTTTTCTCTCTCAAGTTTCTCTAGTTCTTCCAGGTCCGAACTCAAATTACTTTCATAAGAGCTAAAACGGTTTTTATTTAATTCTGGTTTATTTTTTAGAATATTATAATAGTTGTTTAGGAGTATAGCACGTTTTACTTCCAGCTTCTCATTCAGTTTATTATATTCAGCTGTGTCGATTACCTCCGGGCTAATCTCATTATATTTAAAAGTAAGATCTGCGGATTTATCCTTACTATGATGGATGAAGTTTAATTGTATCGGTTTAGGCGGTTTGTCACGTCCAAATAGATCAAATCCAAAGTCATTGAATTTCTTCAAAATAGAATTTTCGAGATCACGGCGCGCCGCCTCCGCCTTGTCCTCCGCCTGCGCCTCGTCCTCCGCCTGCGCCTCCACCTCCTCGGCCTTCTTCTTCGCCACATTATCATATTTTTGTTTTTCAAATTTTGAAAAAATTGCTTTACTTTCGCTTTTAAAAATGCTTATAAACTCTTTATAAATGTCATTATATGTGACGTCATCATCGAGTAGACGGACATTTAGATTGTATAACACTTTTAGTCGTTCCGAGTTTCTTTTTATTTTATTCAGTTTATTAGAAGTATCAAAAAGACTAAGATTATTCTCAGTAATTTCTTTTTGTATTTTGGTTACATTTTTATTATAGTCATCAGTATCGTCTGGTTTGATTTCACTACGGAATGTTCTCCGAACAGCCTTCGAAATAATTTTAGAACCATCATTATCATCATCGATCGAGTTCACGCTTGACGCGGCGCCGTTTACCCCAAATTTATTCTCAATATTAGTATCCCCGTAAAGAAATAGCTTTTCTAATTCTTCACTATCATTTTTGGCGATCTGTTCAAATTTTACAGCAAGCCCGCTAGGTAGAAAGATTTTATAGTTCACATTCTTCTTCTTCGGCGGATTGCCGCTCTCCCCGTCATTCGATTTTTCGACAGTCACGTCGTCTACTAATACAAAAAAACCCGTCTTGGATTTAGTACCGGTCCTCAGAGCCCGCACAACATCTCGTTTGATTATACTTTTATAAGAGTCATTGGCGTCGTAACCGCTTTTAAGCGTATATGTAAAAGTTGGGGGGGCGTTTTCAGGGACTGCATCACGAGCTCTTTCCGCAGAGTAGTTTGTATGCCCCGAGGGTGAGTTGCGGTTGTATCTTAATTTATTGTTCGCTAAATGTTCGATGATGTATTTATTTTTTCCTAGTTTTGGTTTCTGCGGGGGGCGAATCCTCAACATCAGTTCGTAGTTAGACCCAGTGAGGAGTGTCTCAACCCCGCTGCCTAACTCCCCGAATAAGTTGACGCTGTTAGCAATCATGTGATTAATCTGCGACTCTAAAAGACGGCGTTCTTTATCTAGGTCATTTGACAAGTTGCTATACTCATTTGCTAAAGCTTCCACTTTCGCAATCTTTTCTGTACCCGCAATATTTTCTGCATTTAAAAAACCCAATTTCAAATTATTGGGCCCTTTAGCGATTAATTTTTCATATTCATCAACCTCGTATTTAACCGCATCCATGGCACATTTTAATGTTCTTTTTTCAAGGGTTTTAAATGATAACAAACGTGTAAAATACACTAATATACTCGCCACTAAATTTTCGTTAGCCCTCATGTTCTTAAATTGGGACTTCAGTTTTCTCTCCATTTCTTTCATATTGACTTCATTCCCGTCGGGCTCAATAACGACCATCTTCGCTAAATTATCTCTCGCGGCATTGAGATTATCCTCGGCCTTGCTTTTTTTTTCCTGAGCACCAACCAGCTTGTTATGGTCGTCGGGGGATATCATCAATTTATTAAGCTCCTCGTCCGCTTGATCGCGGGCGACCTCCCAATGTAACACCTTCCTAATTAGACCTGTCTTGCCATCTTCAAATTTATTCCGCAACTTTTGATGTTCTATATGGTGAGACTTGTGTATATTGTCACATGTTTTCCACCACTTTATAGCCTCTGTTACATTTTCAGTAAAATCCTTATTGACATAGTTGGTGTATGAATCTATTGCCTTTTGGTAATATTTTGAGGTTACGTCAAAGTCTTTTGCCAGCTCGTCTATATAATCCTTCTTCTCTTCGTTCAGCGTGGTTCTATTGTCCATCGTCTCCTTCTCAGCCGCCCCACCCCTCTGTTTTAATTTGGGGAGAGAACGTCCACCCCCAGTGCGTAATCCCAACGGACCTCTTGTTTCTGATTGACTCAGATCTGATTGACTCAGAAACGTTAATTTACCCTCTAAATCTTCTTTTAATTTTTTATTCTCATCAATTAACCTATTTATTTCATTAATATGTTGCAATATCCTATTCACGCCCGCCTTATCTGCACTCTTCCTCGACATTATACTTCTCCACCGAGTTTGAAGTTTTTTCAAAAATCTATCCAGGCGGGGGACCTGAGACGGATCTCGAATCATAGGTTGTTCACATAAATACTTACTTATAGTTTGCTTAGTCTTTTCGTTTAACTCTGATACACATTTTTCTATTGTACTTGAATTTAATGTTTCGCCTGCATTTAATGTGTCGATTAAGCTATTGAATAAAAAAGAATCGTTTGAGTATGTTTTGATAAAGGTTTCTATATCGGGTTTAAAGTCCTGGAATATATCGTATAATTTAGAAACCCGCTTCGGACGAGCTGCTGCGTGATGGCGCGCCTTCGCCGCCGCCGCCGCCTTCTTCGCCTCCTCGGCCTTGATCCCCGCCTCCTTCGCCGCCGCCTCGCGCTTCCTCCACCATCGTTGGAGCGTCGCGGCACCGTCGCGCCGCGCGCGGAGCTCCAGCAAGGGTGTGGGCGCGAGCGCCTCGCGCCGCACGCGGTCCTCGGCGAGCGCGGCGACGTGCGCGTGGTTCGCCTCGGCGAGCGCGCGCAGGTCGGCGCGCAGCGCCTTGACCGCCTTCTCGAGCGCGGGCGGCGGCGCGCGCGGCGCGCCGCCGACCGCGACGCCCGGAGCGTCCTCGCGCCCGCCGCCGAAGAGGCCGCCGCCGCGCGGCGCGCCGCGCGGCGGCGGCGGCCGGCCGTCGTCGCGGCGCCGGTCGTCGCGCGCGCGGTAGAGGTCGGCGAAGTAGTCGGAGAACGGCCTGCCGGCACGGGGGGCACCGTGATCGGAAGCATAGCCACTACTGTAGCCACCGTCGTCGGCGTCGTCGTCGTCCACGGAATCCTCGTCACTACTTTCGTCGGCGTTCACGGAATCCTCGTCACTACTTTCGTCGGCGTTCACGGAATCCTCGTCGCCCTTCTCTTCCCCCTCCTCCTCCGCCGCGAGCCGCGCCGCCTCGGCGGCCGCGGCCTCAGAGCCGTCGCGGCCCTCGGCGGGCGGCGCGGGCACCCCGGGGAGTGGGCGGCGAACGAATGTTAGAACAATTTTTTCCCCAGAGGAGTTAATAATTTGTTTTAATTTTGTTATAATTTGCCATTTCAGTCTCCTCATAGAGGCCGCCCGGTCGACCAGCTTGGCCGTCAAATCACGCCGCCCATCCGACTGCTGCCCAGGTGCAAATATCTTTTCATTTATTATGCGGAATATTTCGTCAACTGTTATACAATTTATTGCAACTAAACGATATAGCGCCTCCTCCTCCCCCTTGATCGGGATCGCGGAGGACGCCGGGAAGAGAATCACGTCCAGCGGTAACTGGGTGCTCCTCCCAAAATTTTCGTCATTACTGATCGTCACGTCCGAGATACGGCCCACAGAGACGCGCGCGTAGACGAGCTTCTCGGCGAGCACGCGCACTTTTTGCTTGCTCATCTCCGCGAGGTTGATCTTGAGCTTGATCTTGCCCACCTCCTCGCTAACAAACTCGATAGCTAAATCATCCGTGTTGGGGGGCGCGGCCGGCAGGCCACGCTTGACCTTATCTATCACTTTATCTATCACTTTCTTGCGCTCGACCGCGTCGGCGGGCACCTCGATGACCCCGTCGACCGAGAGCGTGAAGCCGAGGTATCTGTAGCCGAGGTTGGGAAAATCGGTCGCCGCGGTCGGAGCCCGCGGCCCGTCAAAACCCGGAGTTTCAATATAACGATAATATAGATGTTCATATAGATTAAGATTTCTATCTTGGGTCTTTAGTATTTGTTGATAAAAACTAACACTACTTCTTGAACCATAGCCAACAAAATTTGGTTCTAATAAACAAAGTAATGAAAATTTTTTCTTCATAGAACTTTGATCATTGTATGTTTCAAAAAAGTCATGTTCTGAAAAGTCAACACTGATTTCTTTTATAATGCTTATTGTCTTTTTAAAATTTTTGAATTTTATATGAGGATAAAGCATGTTTACGTATAGTAACAAAAAACATTTAATGAAAATGCTAGCATTTCTTTCGTATATTATATTAAATGGGTGATGATATTTAAAATGTTGCCACCCTTTATTATAATAGTTGTTTTTGGGGGTATTAATCTGATTATACAAATCCTCGCGCATTTTGTGTTCCATTTCAATACTAGTTTTAATTATAGGCTGATCCTCTCTAAACAACCATCGTTCGTGAAAAAGCTTTGTCCGTTCTCGACGACGGCGGCCATCGCGACGCCACCGATTACTTGCGATGTATAAAATAAAAATATTAGCAAATTCACTTAGAATTTCTTTGATTCTCTTATTAAGTTGATATAACATAGATTCCATCTCAGCGGGATGGTGTGTTTTGATATTAATTTCTATGGTTTTTCTTTCTTTTGGCGAGAAATAGTCTTTTTTGTTATTATATAAGGTGTATAATAAATCTCCGCATCTTTTATAAATTAATTCATGATCACATTTTATATTGCTAATATGATTGTCGATTACAAGTGATAAACTAGAATCCGTATAGTTTACACTGACATCCATTACTTTTTTTGGTTGCAAATTTTCCGACTTAGTAATATTATAATTAAACGAAATATATGGAAAAAATGATTTTGGATTATTTAATTTGTCTTTATCTTTTTTGATTTTAATAATCTTTTGACTTAACTTAAACTCAAACTTCTCATCACCATCATCAATTTTATATGGATCAAATAATAAAAACATATTATCCAAGAATTTTTCATAATCAGTACGAGGGATTAATTGGTTCATCATATCTTCATCTCTTGAGACATAGTAAGTAACCATACTGTTTTTAAGATTAAATGGCTTCTCCAACTTATCCCCCAACTTATCCCCCAACTTATCCCCCAACTTATCCTCCAACTTATCCTCCAACTTATCCTCCAACTTATCCCCCAACTTATCCCCCAACTTATCCTCCAACTTATCCCCCAACTTATCTATTAAATTACACAACTGATCTATTTTGGTGTTTTCAACAAATAATATTAAGTAAAAATTTTTTAAATCATCATTCTTGAGCGCCTTGCCCGCCTGCATCGCATCAGCCAACGAGAATCCGGCATTCTTCGCATCGTCCGCCGATTTGATCAAACCCGCCTGCATCGCCTCAAGCGCCGAGAATCCGGCCTTCTTCGCATCGGCCGCCGAGAATCCGGCCTTCTTCGCATCGGCCGCCGAGTTGATCAAACCCGCCTTCTTCGCCTCAAGCGCCGAGAATCCGGCCTTCTTCGCCTCGCCCTCCTTAGGAGTATAATATGAATATATACGTTTATTTAACAAATTATATGACTGGGTTTCTGTTTCAAATAGTGTGTTTAATTCACTAGTATCGTCTTTATTTATAAGTTTAACCAACTCCTCTAGCGCGTTTAGAGCATCATTCACGCGCACCACTGGGTCATCGACGACCTGCACATCGCCCATATCAGAAGAAAGTGCTTCATTAAAATTTATATGTAAATAAACCTTTGACAATTCCATTTTACGAAAATTTTCTTCAACATTAAAATAATCATTTAAATAATTCGGGGATTTTCTTGTTTTAGTTATTTCTCTTGTTATTATCTCATGGATGCCTTGAAATAACTCAAAATTACCAGACATCGTTTTATTTGTAATTTAGTTATATTAGTTAAATATAAAATTATGGATAATCCGGCGAATCATAATTCGTCCAATAATTGGTTATTTTTAAAAAATTATATTAGCGACTCATCATTTACAACATTTAAACAAGATAAGAAACATAAAGAAGTTAGATTAGATATCGACGATACACTAAGTATGAGCAGTATTGACGATAGTTCAATGCAAGATACTAATGAATATAATAGTCACGATACAGTAGAAGAGTATGAAATGCAGTTCAAAGAAAACACAGATGAAAAAAAAGATTATTCTACAATATTGACTAAGAGTAAGCTGCGTAAATTGAGTTTACATGCAGTAGAAAATCAAGTAGACAAGTATTACAATGACGACAACCATTCTTTCTCGTCTGCATTAGATATTTTAGCAAGTTATTTAAAAGGTCAAAAAACAATTTATATCGAAGCAAAAGAATTGTCAGAATGGAGGTTAAATTGTCTTATGTTGCCGGCATTAGTTTTATCTGCTGCGGCTTCCGTAGGAGCGGAAACATTGGGCTGTGCCGCAGAACACCGATTTGCTCTATGTATAATGAATGTTGGCGTATCTTTATTTCTAGCAGTAATAAATTACTGTAAATTAGATGCTGCTGCACAGGCCCACAAAACATCAGCCGTTCAATACGACACCTTACAATCAAGTGTAGAATTTTTATCCGGAGCAATTTTACTAGGATTAAAGCGTGATTTTGAAAATAGTAGATCGGACATGCTGAAAAATATAGAAGAAAAGCTATTTTCAGTAGAAGAAAAAATAATGGAAATTAAACAAACTAACCTATTCCTTATACCACGTGAAGTAAGAATATTGTTTCCGGTTATTTATAACACGAATATTTTTTCTTTGATAAAAAAAATAGACGATCAGCGAAAAACACTGCTTACAAATCTAAAAAATATAAAAAACGAAATTAGATTCATAAATTCAATACAGGAATCAAATCATAATATTGGAAAGGAAATGTCTAAAGATCTAAAATATCAATTGATGTTATTGTTTGACAAAAAGAAAAAATTGTTACAACAAATATTACTACTTAAATCAGCATATTCAGTAATTGATCAAATGTTCAATCAAGAAATACATAACGTCCAAAAATTAAAGCGAAACTGTATAAAATATTGGCTCAACCCCCCACGTTATGTATCTTCAAAAGAAATAAAAAAAACTAAGATGTTTAATGTAGAAAATATTTTTTTAGATCCGCAAAAAATAAATGTTTTCTTAGAAGAATTAATAGACCCATTCAAAGATTGCGATAAATGCGAACATGTAGAAACAAAGAATACGTCTTCAACCAAACATTATGAAACGTTGTGGTTCGCCGCACATGAACAAGATTGGTTAGATTCTAAAAGAGACATAACTAGTCCTACACATAATCACCGCGAAGCGGAATATAGTAAAGTATAACCAAGTATATTTTGCTAATAAAATTGTAATTACTTCATATATCCACTACAAAGAAATAAAATTAATTCTAAAAGCTGTTTTGTATCGTAATCAAACGAATATTGGTCATTAATATATTTAATAGTCAAATACTCAGTCTGGGTAAAGACACCCGCGTCTTTACAGCTATGTAATATAGCATTAACACTTTCCCACGACAAGGTATCGTCGCACGTTTTATATTTCTCGGCTAATTCAATAAGTTTTCTGTCGTATTTTACGTTATTTATTGTGCTATAATAAGACATATATTAGCTACATAGTTATCTTTTTAATTGCATTTTCACAAAAGATAACTAACCAAATCATAAAATTAATCATGAACTTAATCATATGAAACCGAAAGTATTTCACTGCGTATGTGTCAATACTTTCATACCCACGCTTATGATAATAATCTCGCACACCTTCTCCTGTAATAACACTAATACCATCGAGCCCGTGAAACCAAGAAATATACTCACATATTTTCAAAAGCCTTTTTCCAATACCCATATGCTGTGTAGAAATGTTTTTACTGAAACCAACAGGCACAATATTATTGTAAACGTGCAACTCGCGAACAAGTCCGGTAAATTTGATGGCGTGAAAAACGGGATCGTGGTCGGGAGGAGGAATTCGCAGCCGAATAAAGCCAAAAATCACTTTTTCATCATAACTTTCCAGTGATACAAAATATTCAAGACTATCCGACGCCCAATATTTTCGCACCATATATTTACTTCGTCTAATATTATAATCAATGTGTCGTCCAATTTCTCTACTGCGAATATCTTTACTGTAAGTTTGCATTTTTTTGATTTTTACATCCAAAACCTGTCGCATATTCATGCACGTATTTCCGGCGCTGATGTATGTAAGCGGAATGTCGCGCACAATTCTAGGAATTCGCATCCACGGTTTACATTGCAACATTGCATATTCTACAACATCTAATAGCGAATCGGGGGTTTTTTGTGAATAAGGCGTGTATTTCCCGGATTTATGCCATTTTTCAATAACCGTCCACGGAACCACTTCACAAGGATAGATTTTCATTTGGTCTGGTTGCAAAACACTGGTGTTAAATAGTATATCAAACATAGCCTTGTCCATTTGTGGTGTAGAACCAGGCAAATCCGGCATAATATGAACGTCAATTTTGAAACCATTGTTTTTCAAGTATTTAACACATTTAACCGAATCATCAAATGTATGCCCGCGATTTATTTTTTTCAAAATACCATCATTTATATGCTGGACTCCAAGTTGGATACGGGTTGTTCCTGTATTTCTGAAAAACCACACCCAATCATCGTCGATTGCGTCAGGACGCGTTTCGATACAAATACCAATAATACGAACTTTACTGGTAATATTAATATTGATTTCTTCGTCTAGGGAATATGGCGATCTTTTAGGCATAGTATCGTAAAATGTATTTGCACTATAGAACAAATCGCGATGAAAGTCAATCAAATATTCTTTTGGGAATTCAGTGTATGTTCCGCCTTCGATAATCAAATCCAGTTTATCGACTTCGTGTCCTTGCATAAGAAGACTGTTCATTCGATTCATCATTTGATCATACGCGTCCCAATTATTCTGAAAGCCGCGCGATACGGCGGGTTCGTTTTTTAAGTAACTTCGGGGCATATCGTGTTCTGCTCCATTTTTTACAGATTCGTCCGGGCAATAATAACAATTATGCTTGCAACTAAAACTTTGTCCGTGTGGATGCGGCGATAACAACACTGCAAAACTATTTACACCCGATAAATTCCTACTTGGACATTTTTGTAACATAAGCCAAAACTTTTGGTCACTTGCGATTTTCCCAGATTTAATCATTTTTTGATAGACATAGACGAGGAAAGATTTCTTCACAACAATATCGCCTCTTTTCTGCAATTTCGCATACAATTTGTTGAATTTTGCAAGGTTATTTTCTGATTCAGAATACAAGCGATTCACCAATTCTTCATATTTGTGAAGGTTGTCAACATTAATACGATTAAATTGCGAATCATTATTTCTGTAAATAGATTCAATATCTTGCACGCGTTGAGATGAACACGCCATAAAAAGCCATTTAATACAATAAAGAATTCAATTTTATATAGACAATAAATTTTATATAGACAATAAATTTTCTATAGACAATAAATTTTTTATATGTAAATATATTAACATGCCTTCCCGAAAATGCAGAGACAACGAAGTAACAAATCCTAAAACCGACAGATGTATACTAATAAACGGCGTTACTTATAACGAAGTGTTTAAAGATAAAATAAAGCTTAATAAAGCGATAAAAAAGAAACCAAAATTAACAAGAAGAAAGTCACCAAAACCCGATGCACAACCACAAGTTCAATTAAACGAACCACCCGAAATTCCACAATTAGAAAAAATTAAGAGAGAATGCCAAGACGATGAAGTAGTAAACCCAAAAACGGGAAGATGCATAAAGGTTGGTGGCGTGGTTTATAAAAATGTATTCAAAACGCGTATAAAACTAAATAAGGCAATAAAAAAAGGCGTAAAATTAACAAAGAGAAGCCCTCCAAAAAAAGAAAAACCACCATCACCGCCCGCAAAAATATACAAAAAATGTCCAGAAGGTAAAGTTTTAAACACCCATACGAATCGTTGTATTGCAATAGGGACAGCTCTATACAAAGAGGCATTAAAAAAGGGGTGGCTACATTTTGAAAGAAAGAAAAATGTTCCCTTTGCCGAACCACCGCCAAAGAAAAAAAGTAAACCTAATACTAAAGACTGCAAAAACAAAACAACCTTTATGATGTTTGAAAATGTAGGAAATATTGAGGGGAGCGATTTAATAAAAACACCAGACGGATATTGTTTTTCCGCAGAAGAATTAATAGCCTATATTAGCAGCGAAGCATACGACAACAAAAACCCCCACGATACATCTAAACTACTATTTTACAAGAGCGATTTAGATAATACAAAAAAAAATGACTGGTTACTTGAAAACCCCCAATTAGTCGTTGCTATAAAAGACTATTTCAAAAAATTCGAAGAAAGAAAACAAAAGAGGAGAATGATTTATCTAAAAACAATCGACGTGCTACACGAAGTATGTAATACGGGCAGAATATGCTACTATAATAACATTACATCGTGGGAAAAGGGTGATTCGTCAACATTTAATCGTTCCATAAAAGCCTTAGCAAATTTATCTCAAATATTAGAAAAGCTATCAGAAAAAGAAAAAGAAGCCTATTCAAATGTTATTAAAAAAATAGATGAAGCAGATAAAGGTCAAACGTGTATTCATGGCGTCGGATCGTCATTGATGCTCTTTGCTTTAAATGAATTTGCAGGATTTTCACCATCAGTAGGTAAAGTATACGATAACACAAAAACAGGATTAATAATTAATAAAGCCAAAAAATCGGGTTTAACATATATTATTTCATCGGAACACAGATTTACACCAAATCCTAAAAACTCATGGATTAATAAGAGCGACAACCAAGTGTTATTAGACATGATCCTGAGTAAGAATATAATAAAAGACGATACAAAATCGGATTTCTACACAAAGAATTGTGAATATCCTCCCTACATGGTTAGTAATGATTCGGTAGACGAATGGAAGGAACTAGACGATTGGAGAAAAGTGAAACTTAGTGACAAATTTACTTGCTTTGATTTATTCTTTTTAATAAAAACACTCACCAATGATTTGAATGTAGCCAAGAACAATAATCCATATCCTAGTTATCCAACTAATCCATTTACACAAAAAATATTCACCCAAGACGAACTAAGTATTATTAAGGGACTTTGCGACGATAACTTCATAGAATTAAATCCACCGTTAAAAACATTTTTAGATAATTCTGAGTTATGGATGGACAATTTTAACGAGGGTTGGAGAAATCGTTTTATTGACAAATTGGAGGACGAAGACTTAAGATTTGTAAGAAAAAATAATTTAATTGACGGCGAATTACATTGTGTAGGAGAATGGAATTTAAAATCAACATTAACATCGCGTATAGAAGGAATCGTAAATAGCTATTTAAATACGGCAAATCCCAGTCATTTGGAAAAACTAAGAAAAGAACCCAACGAAATAACATCAGAAAAATACTATTTTAAAATGGGGTCAATAACATCGTCAACATTAATTACTCTAGAATACTCTTAGTATAATTTTTTTTGATGTAGTTATAAAAACGTGGTTCAAAGGTATCACTCTTGTATAACAATAATTTTTTTACAAATATTTCATATTTTGATACGTCAATATTATCTTGTTGTAGTAATTGATTTAACATTTTAATATGAAATTTTTTCCATATAATATTTCCATGACTTCTAGAAAATATAATCCATTCGTCGTTTTCGTATATAATAATTTTTCGTTTTTTATAATCTAAAGGAGGCTTTATATTGCTATGAAAACATCTCACCAATGCTGTAAAGATATTGGTCTGATAACAATATTCTAAATCATCTTTTGTTACTTCTATGGAATTCAAATATTCATGAAAAGAGAGTTTGTAATTTAATCTGCGAACTTCATTTTCTAACTGTTTTACCTTATTTTGTAAAAAATCTATTTCATTATCCATTCACAAAATAATATTCTAACAATAAGAAAAATTCAATTTTATGCAATACAATGTAAATACAATGTAAATACAATGTAAATATAAAATTAATAATGCAATCAATCTTATGTTCAGACGTAATTGAACATATATTTTCATTTACAAATATTCAATGTCATTCTTGTATAATGAATATATCAGAAAAAACAATAAAAAATATGTTGAAAGTAAATAAATACTATTATTGTAATGAAATATGTTATTTGACTGTTGGAAATATTGCCCACTAAATTGCAGTTGTTGTGAAACCAAGAATGAAACAAAGAATGAAACTTACAAAGAAAAAATGGCTAGATTAAGACCCGCAAAAATAAAAATATTAAAAAGACATTTACGGGTTTATAGATACCACCTAGAAAATTATTACGCAGACCGCTGTTTGACTATTATTTGAAATACGCTTCCTTAAAATCCGATATTAACATTATTTTTACATTGTGTTTTTCAGCATCCTTCATCTTAGACGAAAACGAGTCAAGCGAAAGTGTAACAAGAACAAATGTGTCGGTCTTTACTTTATCTTCAATATTGCCCCCTACACCAATAATCTCATTTTCCAGATTTTTATCGCGCCCCCCCGTAAATACTACACTTTTATTATAAAGAACATGTCCTTTATTTGCAACAACTTTCTTTTTAAAAACCAGCTTATGGTGCAAATTTGCACCGTCAATAAAATTGATAAAGTCGGGGATTTTTAATACAAACAATTGTGCGGTCTTTTTTGCAAAGCCCTTTATTTTAATCAATTTTTGGAGTTTTTCTTCGCTCGACAACTCGGACGTCAAAATATCAGGATATTCCTCCAAAATAGAGTCAATCCTTTTTTCACCAAACCCGCGCCCAAAGATGTTTGACCCCACCATAAGATCTACGACGCTCATATTATCTATTTTGGCTTTAATATTATTATGCAATTTGTTTGCAGTTTTTTCTTTGAAACCCGAAATAGTCAAATAGTCTTCAACATCCATTGCAATTATTTTTGGAATTGTGTCAAATCCGGCGGCAACGATTTTTGAAATATTACCAGGACCAAGCCCTTCAACGTCTGAAAAGAATCCCGTTATAGTCTTTCGTAAAACGTCGACATTGTCTTCTTTTGAAACCAACATAATATCAACGTGTGTATCATTCCATTTGTATTCAACGTCCGGAAAGTGGGGTGTTTTTGAAGGTTGAACGACATTTCTTATGTAGGGTATAACATCGCCACTCCTAATCAATTCCACTACAGAACCAACATTAATATTGTTTTTCTCTATAAAAGCCGCATTAAATCCAGTTGCATAGGTAATCGTAACGCCATCTAATACAATAGGTTCTATTTGAACACGCGGCTTCAAATATCCATCCTTACTAGCATTCCACAAAACATTTACAACCTTTGCCTCGGCGGTTTGGTCTTTTAAAACCATTTTAAATGCAAACGCGTGTTTGGGATTTCCGGAAAGTCGCTCGTAAATTTTGTCATGACCTACAACAATACCATCCATGTCGTATTCGGAGTGATTTCTCCAAACAAGAAGAAGGTCGGATAATATAGTATTAGACAGTGTCGCCATTATCGTGTATTGACAAACATTTTTATATTTTATTTCATTCTTTAAATATTCGAATTGTGCACTGGGTTTCAAAACGGGTTTGATGACTTCATATGCTACAAAATCTACCAACTCCATTTCACCCGGATTAATTGTTTTAGAATTGATCATTCCGGCCACCAGATTCCTAGCATTAGCCTTATTAACAAAAGTCTTAAAATTTTCCTTTTTTATGACAAACTCGCCCCGAATAACAAAATCGCCTTCGGGAAAATCGAAATAAGGAATCAAATAGCTCACATCTTGTCCTATTTTACCATTTCCCCGCGTATATAGTTTTTTCGTGCTTCCATCATACAAGCCACTCACTCCATCCAATTTTACCGAAACCACATATTTCGACGGATCATTATATTTATTGAGCCACAAATCCATGGCATTAGAAGTGGGTTTTATTTTATCCATAGATGCCATTTCGTATGGCAAACTTACTTTATGTTTTATAAGTTCTGCGCCAATATCGGACAAAACTTCTGCGTCGGGGTATTTTGCTTCGACAAATTCTTTTATTACGTCGTATTCATTGTCGCTGAAAAACGGCGTTCCTTTTGTGTGATATGCGTCGTTTGATTTACGGATAATATTTGTCAAATCTTTCTCAGATAAAGTTTCCAAATAAGCAACACCTCCTTTACGAAACAAATCGACAAACGAAGGAACAATAATAAGCATTGGTTTTTTTATTTGAGGACTAAGCGAATCTTTATCAATACGATCTTTAGGTTCAACATAGTTCAATTTTAGAAACTTGAAAATATCTTTCTCGCTTTTGATATTTTCAATACTTTTTTTTGTTCCCGTATTTTCAATACGATGTTCATTCATCGTATAATTTCGGTCAAGAGCCCATTGTCGCATAGCAGTGTTAAATAATTGACTTCCTGTAAAATATAAGAGAGCAAACGGAAATTCGTGAGACGGCGAATACATGAAATCCACGCGCCTTGCTGGTTTTCCGGGTAGACGAGAAATGACCAAGATTTTTATTTGTTTAACACCATCAGTAAGTTTGTGTAAAATAATTTTCTTATTTACCAATAACTCAATAAATCGCGCGAAAACTTCTTTATTATCTTCTTCGTTAGTAACAATTACATCAATATCGCCGGACGTTTCGGCACCTCGTCGATAACTACCGACGATTTCAAATGTCGCCGTCTTTTGTCCAGTTTCATTTTTTGCCTGGTTAAATACATCATCAAATTCCTTTTTATATTCGTCTATTTCACTACGAGGAATTCGCTTGTTAATATCTTCGTAATATTTAAGCCCAAGTTTCTGTGTATCGTTTAAAAATTCGTCTTCTGATTTTCTCAAATCGTCAATAGTTTTGATACCACTATTGATAATTTTTTTGGCCCCCATCGGACCAACTCCGTATATCTTTGTAAATATTTCAATTAGTGTCTCACTTTCTTTGTTTTTCTTCAAAACCTGAATTTCTCCTTCATGGAGCAATTCCTTAAATTTTGCAATAATACCCGGACCAACAGATTTTACCTTATCAAGATCCTCTAATGAATTAATATCTTTTTTATGAGATAGAATCGCATTTCTTGCATTAGTGTATGCAATTTTTCTGTATGGATCGGTCTTTGTAGCATGCGACATTTTTTCCAATTGCTGTAAGTTTTCCAAAAACAACTGATTATAAGGCGGATTGTGATACATTGTTATTGTATAACTACAAACATTAATTTTAAATAATAATTCAATTTTATTGGGAAGTATGTAAGAGTAAACAATTGATACTAGTATATAAATAAGAAAAGTTGAAATAAATATAATTCATATGATAATAATATAAATGACCATAATTTTAATTGACGCAAGTTATTTTATATTTTACCGTTATTATGCGACCATTGTTTGGTGGAAACATAACGCAGAACCACCATACGAAAATTTACATACCAACGAAGTATTTGTAAAGAAATTTATCGAATTATTCAAAGCAAAATTGAGAGAAATACCAAATAAACTCAAAATTAAAGAACCATATCAAATCTACGTTGCGTATGATTGCCCGCGTGGACAAATTTGGAGAAACGAGAAAATAGATAATTATAAAGGAACACGAAAATGCGCAGATGATGTAGGCGAGTTTTTCAAAATTGTCATGAACGAACGATTATTTGACGCGCCAATAATAACAGGAACATTGTCGTTGGATTGTTTGGAAGCCGATGACATCATCGAACTATTTATAAAAAAAATACATCAATTGCATCCCGAAAGAGAAATCTATGTAATCACAAATGATCATGATTATTTGCAGTTGAAAACAGACCAAGTCTTTTTGATTAATCTTAAATATCAAAGGGTGGGTCATAGTAAAACAACGGGTGATGCACAAAAGGATTTGTTCATTAAAGCGGTTTGTGGTGACAAAAGTGACAACATAAACAAAATATTTAAAAATAAAAAAGTCGGCCCAAAAACCGCCGAAAAATTATATGATGACGAAGATGCATTCAAAAAAATATGTGCAGACGACAGCGATGAAACCTACAACAATTATCTGACAAATATGACGCTTATTGCATTTGTTAACATTCCCGAAAAATATTCGCAACTATTTTATGAAAAATACACAGACATGTTTTTTGCTACAAACTAATGGTTAAAACGCGCGATTCTTTTATTGCCAATTATTAATTCCAAACCGAGGATTGTCGGTGCAACTGGAATAAAATAAGGATATTAAGTCTGTCACGTCGAATACGGGGAGCGCGGTTAAATACCGGATTGTATCCGAATACGCGGGTAACTCTGTGCATTCCATTAAAAATGCCTTTGTGTTTGGATTTTTGGCCAAATTTTCTTTTACTAGCGCTTGAATACCATTATTTACCTTTTCGAAATCGACGCGTTCTCCTGCTGCGACCGCCTCAAATCCATCGATATTTTGGCAACCAATAACATAAAATTGCGAAACATCGTTTTTAACGCCACATTCTGTAAGTAGTCTTGGTAATGTTTGGATAAGCGAATCTGAATTCGCCGTAAGAATTCCAATTTTATCGTCGTTGTTTATGGCGGCCGAAATTATAGGCGTTAACAATAAACTGGACATAAATACGGGGAGTTTGGTGGCTTTCCTAATAATTTTTTGATAGGCCATCAAAAAACCACAGTCGCCCGTGATACCAATTACTTGCTTTTGCTCCAATTTACGAATAGCAATATCCAACTCCATTATTATTGAATCGTTTATTTCTCCGCTTTGTGCTTTTTCAAATGTCAGACCATTTACTACAACATATTCGATTTCGAATTTAAAAGTGTTTTCGTCGTCTACATCTCCGACTAGGGGAGGATAATCATAGTCTATACGTAAAACACCTATTTTTGGCGATGGTTTTTTTTTAGTAGTTTTTTTCAATATTTCATTATGTAAACAAAAGGAAAACATGTTATAATTATATTTAATAAAATGTTTTATGCAAAAAAAATAATTCTAATCTGAAGAGCAACCCTCAAAGTTGTTTGCCAATTGGTAAATTACATAAAAAGGCGCAAAGAAAAAGGCGGCTAAGAAATGTCCAATATTGAATGTGCCTTTATTGCATTTAAATACTAAGAAAATTGCGTAGAAAAACAATAATGTCCACGCAGTAGAAATTGCAAAATTAATCATATTTGTTGAAGGTGTTGGAATGTTTAAATAAACTCCGTCAGATTCTTCGTTGGATGCCATTATATATATATATCAATAATATAAAAATTGAAATAATATTATCCTTAATAATCCCTTCATATAAAATTAGAATGACTACTCGTGAAAAATCGCCGATTATCAGCCTTCAGCGAAATGTTCGCGTTTTCTTGTCCAAATATAGTTTGCTAGAACGAAGGATCGCTAAAATGAATACAATTGCAAAAAAGTCAAATAGCCCACTTATTGGACAAATTGTGGTATACGACTTTAAACAAAAGATTGGAATTATTCTTTACAAGTATATTAACGAAGAAAACAAAATCGGTAAAAATTTCATCTTTCTCCTCAAAAAAAATCTACCAGAAAAATACATCCCCCATCGCGATTATGCTACATTTGTTCTTGTAGAAAATCCCATTAAAAATAATCAAATGGCCAAGATTATTTCTATCACAAACCGAACACCCTATAGTTTTCATGATCTACGTAATAAAACCTATACCGGAGTTCTCTCGAAAAATAAAAAAGACCAATTTGTAATCGATTTTAAATATCATCAAATGTCTTATAAAACAATGCCGCTTCAATATGAAAATAATAACCTATGTGAACTTGAAAATAAAAAGATCATTTTTCAACTAAATCATGCATTTAATGCATGTAATATCCAAGAACTACTGTAGAAAACAAAAAACAATAAAGCATATTGAAATTAATATTATAGCCCACTGAATTTCCCTTATTTAAAATTTCTGTTACTCGATTATTATTAGGATTTAATATATTTTTTTGTGTTGGGTCGGTAGTGCTCACTTGGGTAGGGTTATATGTAGGGGAGTCGAATATTTGATAATAATATGAATAAGATAAAGTATTGTCAACGCAATAAACCGGCTTTACAGAAATCGCGATAAAAAGAAAAAGCAAATTTTTTAATGTATTTTGCATTAATCATATAGTGCTTATATTGTTTAAATTAGTTTATAAATTGGAGATTGTGGGCATCGATCCCACTACCTCTCGCATGCAAAGCGAGCGCTCTACCATATGAGCTAAATCCCCCTATTTTACCCTACTTTAATTTTCATCATATTTTAAATTCCACATATGTTTATTTTATCAGAAAATAGCTTCTAACTCAATATATGGTTTGAAACCATTGCAGTCATTTTTATTATATACAAAATATCCAATAATACAAAAAACGCCATCCAACATACTAAATTAGTTAGGAGAAAACTATTGAGTTCTTGTGACCCCTCTAATATAATATTTTCTTCGTTTTCATAAAATTCCGGGTCTTGTTCATGAATTATTTCTTCCTCTGATTCCGAATCGGCTTCTTCTTCTTCTACTTCTTCCTCGGCGTCATATTTTTTCCTACATATTGGACAACTATTTGATATTTTTATCCATTTTTCAAAACACGTTTTGTGAATTATTGGATTACAATCACATCGATTATTACTTTCAACTAGTGTATATAGTTCAAATTTTTTCCTAACAAGATTATGACATATTATACACAGTTTCATTTAATATTGCGTAGTAAATTATTTTCAAGTATTATCTTCTTTGAAATTTTCCACATAATTGACATTTATATGCCATGTATTTACCTTTTCCCCTATTATGGCATCTGTCGCGTAAGCATTCCCACACATGTTTACATTTTATTTCTTCTATAGTTGTAGAGTCTGATTCTTGTGTTGATTCTTGTGTTGATTCTTGTGTTGATTCTTGTGTATTTATGCTTGTAGATTTTTTATTTTTCTTGGGCATATATCACTATTTATATTTACAATCCTAGTATAAAATTGAAATAATTTTTATATAGTTTGTTACTAACTATATAGTTTGTTACTAACTATATAGTTCTTTGCTTATTTATTAAATAGCAAAATGAATGCAATTAAATGCGCAGTTTGTTTGGAGAGTCATGTTCCTCGTAAAATGAATGTTAACGTCGGTTGCGGACACGTAAGTATATGCAACGGTTGTATAGAAAACGACGAAACTATACAACGACATGGAAGAACCGACGAACAAAATGTTTACCAAGGGTGGTGGCACGGTAACTGTCCAATTTGTAGAACTCCTGGCAATTTCATAAATATTTATTTGGAAACGACAGATGAAAATGACGAATACACGTTTTTTACAAATAATAACATCGACTTTACATCACAAAACGATCCGCGAGTAATTAAACTTAATCAGATTATGGCTGGTAATATTAGCCCAAATTATAAGATAATCACAGAAAAAGAGGGGGGCTTGATTTTAATGAATAACATAAAATCAGAAGATTTGATAATGGCATTTTATGGAACTGAAAGCGATATTTATAATAATCATAATCCACGATTTATTGACGTAACTAATCGTATACGATTGGCACTTAATGTAGGACGTAATGTATTTTGGGTGAGCGATGATAAACTTTTGAAATTTACCCCCTCCTTTAAAGAATGCGATTGGCTTCTTATACTTGTTTGTCATTAAATAAATCAATGACTCTTTTTAGTCTCGTGTAACGAACTTAACTTAATTTCTGCATCTTTTAAACATAAATTAGTATACAAATCCTCCAACTTTTCTAAAAATATGGGAATATTTTTTACATGTATTGAATCAAAATCTTTTTTATTCATAGAACAGTCTGTAATATTATAATTGTGAGTTGATTCCAAATAATGCCAAACTTCCTCTTCTATTTTATCTTTGAATTCGCTATATAAAAAATAATTTCTATCCCATTTAAAAAATGTAGATATTGATGTTAATAAACTAATGGAAATTTGTAAATTCCATATAACCCACCATAAAAATTTATATGCAGAACTTTTTTGATTTGTATTAATAGACGTTAATGTAGGCGCTAAAATACTTGCAATTACTATAAAAACCCTGGAATAAAAATAACAATACTTATAAATTTTTTGCAAACAAGTAACTTTTGTAAAGATTCGCTGAATTCTAAATAATATTAATTTTTTCTCATTTTGCGAAACGGGCATAGATTGCACATAATTAAAAACCGTGTCAAAATTCTGCATTGGATATTTCTTGTAACAACATCGGTCTATTGCAAAAGTTTCAAATTTTAATGGCATAATATTTCTTTCTTCAAATTCATTTTCGTCTTCCAGTTCCCTAACATCTATATGCGAATAACCTTCTTCAAGAATATTTCCACAATTGTCTTCCATATTTATAGTATATTATTACATTTTGAAATTCCCCACAAGACGAAGACTTGCCACATATTTGTTATAGATAGTCTTGATGTATCAAAAAACCAATAAATAACCTTACAATGGGGACTTATAGCATAAAAGGGCGACATTAAAAATCCCATTGGAGTTTTGGGAGAACAATAATAAATATACAGATTAGATGCCGCATAATGAACACATATCCATATAATATATGATTTACCTAATATGACAGACTCTTTAATTAAACTAAATACATGTCCAGTCATAATCATATTATACTATCCTGCTTAGTTTTAAGTATATATGGGTAACCATTAAACTTTAAATGACATTTTCTTGTGCAAATATTTTTGCCATTAGTTCACTATTAAAAACGTAATTTTCTGGCCAACCATACAAGGAAACATATTTTTCTATATGCGGTTTGAGTTTCGGCGCAAGTTTTAATCCTGGATTAACATTCAGTGCTTCTAGTGGAGTTTTTTTATTATGTAATTTTACGTGTTCCTCTAATTTCGTCAAGTCGTATAATGTCTCGTATGCAATTTTATATTCTTTTATAGTTTCTTTAAGAGCAGTAAAGTCGTTGAACATTTGTAGGCCTTCGCCAATTAAATCCAAACTTTTATGCAGACTATCGATATAATTACTAAAAATTTTAAATTCTTGTAAAGAAATATAAATTCCACGCGTTTCCTCTATAAAATCCATTTGAGGTATTTTTTGGGTTGCGTTGTTGGCTGAGATTTTAAGCTTATTTAACATGGCCGAAAATGGTGCAACGTCGGTCTTTGAAAAAATAGGATTTAAAAGGTCAAACTCTCCGTCCCTATAGGCATTTATAATTTGCATTAAAGATAATCCATAACTTTCATCGACGAATTCCAAAACCCGGGCATTTAAAAGGTCGTAGAAAACAGTGATTGTTTTCTTTACAGTAACGTCTATATTTGGCGGGACCGCAATATTTTCAAAGGCGTCGCTCCAAATAGATATCATTAAATTAGAATCACTTTCGCGTATTAGAGCAGACGTGGGTTCAAACACAATAGACCCCAATAAAGTTTTATTTTTAGATTGTTCATTGTCGGGTTTGATCGTGGTGTTGAATATTGTAGGTTGCGTCATCAAATTATTGAAATCCCCTTCATCTACGCCAACCTCGTAATCTAGTTTATAACTAATATCAGAATAGTCATTGGCATTTTCCAAGTAAATAAGGATATTATATACCCCGGGTTTAAGTGGAAGGTCATTTATTTTCACTGGTTCATAACTACTGTAATTTGCAATACTATAAATAGGTAGGCGTTTTTGTATAATATCGCCGTATTCAAAAGAATAACCGAAAAATGTTGGATCACTTATAGAAAGATTGGATTTGTCGCCTTGAATACATATTATTAAGTTTGCATCTAAATTTCCAAATGTGTTTACAATAAATTTACTCAAATAGACTTTGTCCACGGTCTTTGTGGTGGCGAATGTCACATGATCATAATAATCATACGATATATTATTGAAAATCATATTTCGCATATCATTATTCGTTTCAATAATAGCCGGCGGGCGTTTTATATTCTTGTATCCTACATATTGCGATTGTTCTATTACTTGGCTTATTATTTCGGGCTGAACGGTTTCTGATGCAACCTCTTCAATTAATGGAGTATATGGTGAAATTTCGGCCTTTAATGTATAGTAAATATTATTGTCGTCTTCAATATTGTGGTCGTTAATAGTATTAGTTCGATACATCAAAATATTATAATTACCTTCTCCCAAGTCCTTATTTAATATATCAATCGGTTTTCCATCATTATTTAAACCGTGTGTATAATGCATAAGCGTTTCCTTGTTGTTAGTATATCCAAAATAACTATTATCAAACAATTCGACGTTTGTCTCGTCTTTTTGTAAAAGGACAATAAAGTGTGACGCCGATTTATCATCGGATAAGTGCGATAAATATAACTGTTTTATGACGTCACCTTTTGAAACATTGAAAGCATAGTGCGCGCAGCAATCGCGAGATAAACTTTTCCCGACTAAGCCTTGATTGTAAAAGTCGATAATTTCGGGCGGTCTTTTAATCTTATTTTTACTTGTATTGTCTTCTGTTTGTATATTGGCATTTGGACTAGCTACAAAAGAACCCGAACCACCATAACGATAAAATTTATTGCCACCTTTTGAATTTATTATTATACCGTCTTGACAATCAAATATCTTGTGGCCAAAACCCAGCTTATCGTTTTTGTCACCTTCAATCATTGTTTTCTCCAAAATCCACGAACAGTATTTTTTGCAATAAACGTAAACTGCCCCCGTTGCTTCGTAGTTTGAGGATCCAATAAAAATATTAGTGTGATCGTCTATGTAAAGAGATTCGCCGTATTTTTCATAAATATTTTTCCCTGGATTTATAAAGGTGTGGCGACGAACAAATAATTTTTCATTATCGATAAACTCGTAAAAGTATACGCAATTATTCGCGCCAACCAAGAGGTCATTATTTGGACTTAAATAAATACTAACACCCATTGCTATAGAATTTTCAACATCCAATACCTGAGATATTACGAAGTCGCGGTTGTAGATATATATTTGTCCACAATAGTTGTTGGTTTTGGGTGCACCAACAACCAAATAACTATCATTACAACTAAGCGCTTTTCCGAAATCACAGTTCTTAGTTGCGGTCTGGATGCGAGCTATGTAATTTAAACTTGCATCAAATCTATATATGGTATCGTTTTTATAATCGCTAACTATAAATTCTTTACAAAAACTCGTAATTGCGTCGCCAAATGTGTCGCTAGTAATAATATACTGATTTTTTATTGACCAAATATTGTTGTCGGCGGGAGAAGTTTCATAAAGAACGATGCTCTTTTTGTCACCACTATGCTTATTTGTCACCAACAGAGCGTCGTGTTCAATAAATTCTTTAACAAATACCTTTTCGGCGTATTTTATAATAGTATTTTTATATTCCTCTTCTAATATTGACGATTCGCTTAATACTATTGGATTGTTGTTGGAGCAAATATCGTATATCAATAATGTGGATTGTCTAGTAGGAACAGCTATTTTATTACAAGACACACTAATGTTTTCTTCATAGCCATAATACAAATCCTCATATATTTCTCGCTTGTTTAATTCTAATATGCCGACACTATTATCACCTTCGTGTATATTAATAGGATTGTATAAGGAACCACAATCATATCCAGTAGCTTGGTCATACATATACATAGACATTGATACATCACTATAGAAATACACACAAGCATTGTCGGTTCCGGGTGTGCCGATAGAAATAGTATTATATGCTTTCTTACTCGTATTATCTTTGCTGAATTTTAAATAAAAGCCATTATTTGTAGGGTTGCTAACATCAAATTTATAATATTGGCGCGAAAACAAACAGTCGCTTACATCATTTATGAATACAAACTTGTTTCCGTTTTTAATAAATTCTACATTTACAACAATGGTTGTATATTCGCTTGGTAAATCATATGTCATTAATGATATTGGATTATAGAATGAACCAACCGCAAGTCCGTGCAATTCAGTAGATATATATATAGAACCGAGTTCTCTAGGGCAAATTTCCACATAGGCACCAGATGTCCCAGGAACGGAATAAATATTTTGCGAATATAATTTGGTCATTTGTGGGTCACTTGAAAATCGCAATAAATGTCCATAATTTGTGTAGTGACTAACGTCAAATCTGTAAATATTATTGCAATATAAAAATCTATTTCCAAAATTGTTTATAATTACCTTGAATTCGTTGTTTATGTAGGTAACATAAACATTAAATATTGCAAAAACATCAGAGGAAATTGCGTCATGATCTATTGTATTTTGTTCGTCTTCAGCTAAAACAATTACATTTGATACATCCACTAATAGCGATTTTTTATTTGGTAGAGTAAAAGTTCTAACTAATTGACTCTTTGTATATGTAGGGGTAATTGAAAAAGAAAATGGTTTTGATTTATTAGAAGGTTTTGTTAATGTTCTGGTTCTCTTAGTGACAATTGTTCGTTGTCCTGTAATAGGAGCGGGGCGAAATCCTCTTAGTGCTCCACTGTTAAATCGTGTAACCCCCCTATCCCGGGCTTTCCCTTCGCTAGGAAAATATTTTTTTTTCGTATTATCAACATGAGGAACGCTGTTGAAAACACTTTCTACTTGTTGTTTTACATTTCTAAAGGTGTTTGTAGGTAAAGTAGCCTTCATTTGTCTTTTGGTCATTTTTGACATATGTTGTATAACAGATCTGCGCGATATTCCATTATTGAACCTATTTTGACCTTTTGCCGCCTCAAAATTTTTTCTTGAATTTAGTTGTTCTAATGTAAAATTACAATAAATAGGGTTATTTCCATATATTCTAGAATATTCTCTTTGTGTTATGAATAGTGTTCCGTCGTCAACAATATGTAAAGTTGTCCCGGGATTTGTTAGGTTATTGCATATTGGTTCTTCTTCTTCTTCCGGTGTAACATTAAAAATAAGAGCCGGAATTACAATTTCTTGATTTTGATTGTTATCGCTATCTAGGACACTATCTGTAACAGTATCTGTAACAGTATCTGTAACATTATCTGCGGTTGCGTCGTGATTTGTATATACGCCCCCTGGCAATAATTGCATTTGGCTTGTAATATTAAAATATGGCGTCGTCGCCGCCCCCTCAAGATTGTTCGTGACAAAAAAATCGGGGCTAGTCGAAAAACGAACAAATTCCCATTCATCTAATACTACATCACTATCAAAAGCTAATGAAAAGGAATCGCAGAGCCCCAGTTCACCAAAATAGATTTCATTTACGCCACTAGATTTAAAATCTCCAAAGTCATGATTCACAAAATCCCTCTTTGAATATGTGAAACTTTCTTCTCCGCAAAGCAAGGTGAGATTATCGTATTCTGCGTTGTAATAATCAAAGCCAATATAGCATTTGTGCGGTTTAATCGTCGAAAAGGAACCATCAAATAAATAACGCACATATTCATTTGCAGTAAGAGGCTTTGTTGTGCCACCGGTTTTATCATAAAGTTCGTAATTTCCTTCAACAGGAAAGATGTTGTTTGTAATACTTGGGTATTTCAAAATGTGTCCATATACAAAGACGTAAATTATATTACCATTTTTAACATATAGAAAGGTATCGTTTGCTGCAATTGTTTTCTGAGCGTGTATGTAGGTTGCGGGATTTGATAAAAAAACGTTTTTACTTGGGTCTCCGTCAAAAAAAATTTCATTTTTTTCTAGATCATGGTCTTGAATATTAATCGTTCTATTTTCCGAATTTGTTGAACCATATGTTAATGTAAAAAAGAAATTGCTATTTCCGCATATTTCTAATAAATTGTCGACACTTGTTCTAGAATTTGCTTTTTCTATGTAAGTATTATTATTAGACTTTTCAAAAACAACTATAGGAATATTTTTTTGATATTTTTCGTCGTTTGTAGAGAAATCCGCAATCGAATAAAACCCCCTACATATAATACTATCTTTATGTATTGATACCTGATATCCAATAGCACATGGTTGTGTGTGAGAAAATTCAAATATTTTTTCCAAAGAATCGTTGTAAACATGTATCAATCCTTTATTTGAATTTGATGTAGGAGAACCAATAACTAAATTAAGGTCATATATTGCTAATGACGTAAATTCGTCTAAAATAAAGTCATTAGTCATTGACAATAATTTCATATTAGCAATTGAGTCATTTATAGAAAAATAGCATATGCGGCTATTTGCTTTTAAAAAGGCTTTCTTTGTGCCTATTACAAATTTTGCATTTACGTCTTGTTGAAGAAGCTGAAGATAATTAGGCAAGGGTTCATCTATATCCATAAAAGCGCAACTATTATCCAAAACAAACACAGTCTTTCCATCGTGATTGATATCCAAGGAAATCAAATTTTTACAAGAAATATGTAAAGCTCTTTTTTTCTTTACATGCGAAAGATTTGTGTTAATTTCGTATATATTCAATATTGCAGAAGTATTTGATACATCATTATCAAAATAAGCCATAAAATTGTCTCTACATACGATTTTTTCCGGACTTATTGCTTCTATTTTATGATAAACATCTCTTATTTGCCAAAGTGCTGACATTTATATTCTAATATATAAATATATTTTACGTGTATGATTAATCTTTTTATTGTAAACTAATATTATATGAGTAAAAAACTAATAGAACAAACTTATGCACTAAATACGGCATTTAAAGCTAATTATTATGATTCTACATCATCATTTACATACGTATTTCCAGAAAGATTGACGAATGTGGTAGATATAAGAGTTTCAAGTATCGAAATTCCTGTTGATGTATACTTTACTATATCTAGTTATATTGGTAATAATAGTTTCACAATCATTATTTCGGACGCTACAGGCAACTCATTTGAGAAGGAAATATTATTACCGGACGGAAATTATCCAGGAGCGGAGCAGTTAGCTTTTGCTGTTCAACAGTCAATCAACGAGACATTTTATATGGATTATACGGACGCCGATGGCACGTTTACTACCATAAGCGGCGAAGATTTATTTGATGTCAGTCATAATGGTTATTTAATTAAATTTGATTTTACATATAATAACAACCTTGAAAATTATTTCGAGGAGAAGTACACCGGCTCGGACACGTCGGAGATCAATGTGACTATACGTTTTAGTAATTTAGAATACAACCCTACTTCTATAAGAACTTTAGGATATATACTTGGGTTTAGGGAATCAGATTACACGCTCAACACCGCGACCGATGGCGCGACCGCAGAGCCCACCACGGTCGCGGAAAGCGAAACTGCGTGTAATATTGCACCAACAAAATCTTTTTATATCGCACTGGAAGATTACAAAACAAATTATAGAGAAAATATTAAAGTGGGATTTTTTAATCATTATTTAAGAAAAAATATTATAGCACGAGTCCCGTTTACAAAAACCTCAGATCGACACGGGTCATTCATTCTAAATAAATTTACTGATACACCAATGAATGTAAGAAGATATGACGGTCCAACGGATATTCAAAAAATTAAGTTAGAAATATTAGATGATTTTGGAGATGTAGTTAACTTTTTGGGTACAGATTTTGGTTTTCTAATAACAACGACGGTTGAAGTAGGCAACGAAACAGAGAAATAAATATATTATATATCTATAATACAATGGATTACGGATTCAAAATATCGAAAAGCGCAAATATTAAACCAAGTTTGAATAAAATGAAAACATATGGTCTTCCACCGCCACCACAAATAGTTCCACGAGCTATAAAAAAGAGTGTAATTACAATGCGTTCAGCCTCTCGCTCTACTATGAAAATGGTTGTTCCAAGAAATACTGGAAAAGGATGTGGTGCTTGTGGCAGATAAATATTTTAAAGTATATATTTTTATTATATGAACTATCCTAAAAAATATATACCAACAATTCTTTCTTTAAAAGACCGTAAAAAACAAAAAGAGGAGTTAGATGCATCAACAAAAGCATATAAGGAAAAAAGATATTTAACAAGAAAAAAGGTAAAATCTTTTAACAGTAAAGAATCAAAACACATAAAACGCGCCAAAAAATTGTATGGCGTTAAAACCATAAAACCATCGAAGCTTTTATCAAAAAAAACAAAATGTAGTCAAAGTGCTTTAAGAGCCATTGTTAAAAAGGGCCGCGGTGCATATTACAGTTCGGGAAGTAGACCAAACCAAACCGCTCATTCGTGGGCTTATGCTAGATTAGCAAGCGCAATTAGCGGAGGACCCGCATCGAAGGTTGATTATAACATTCTGAAAAAAGGTTGCAAAAAAAAAAGCAAGGCCATTTTTTTAGCAAAAAAAGAAAAAAATAAAAATTGAAAGTAATGAAAAAATATAATAAATAGAAGACACTATTTATTATAATGGATCGCGTGCGTCAATTAGAAAATATTCAACTTGAAGCAAAATCGTTATTTTCACGAAAGAACAAAGACTATGGAGATGCATTTGCTACCTATGGCGCGGTTGGTGTATTGGTTCGAATAGGCGATAAGATGTCCAGATATACAAGCATTAGTAATTCTGGGATTAAACTGGTAGATAATGAAGCGCTGAGAGATACGCTTATTGATTTACACAATTATGCTGCAATGGCAATTATGCTTATCGACGAAGAAGATAGTAAATTCTCAAATGAGGTCATCAATGAAATCAAAGCCGCAAATAAATCCAATGTAGGACACGCATATCTAAAACCGTTTATTGATCGTAATATTCCAATGGTAATATTCAAAATGGCAGAATGTGAGCCAGACGATCTTCGCAGCGCCGGGTTTTCCGCAAAGCAACTTAAAGAAGGAAATTATTCTATTAGAGAAATCAAAGAGGCCGGTTATACAATATTCGAAATGCTTGATGCGGGATGCACTGCCAGTGAAATGCGTCAGCTTAATATTTGTAATTATCAACTCCACACGTGTGGATATACAATAGAGGAATTATACGGAATCAATGCCTCCTCAATCGAAGAAGAAGAATTTGTAAAGACCGTTTATACAAAAAAATATCATGAACTTAGAAAATATTATGATGAAGATGTAACAAAAATGGAAGACGGAGATAGAATTAATGTTAATGAAGATATTAATCGTGCAACGGAATATGCAAATGAGGCCCGGAAAATTTATAAAGAATACATGAAAAACAAAGTTTAACAAATATTTAAAGCAAATATATATGACCAATATTTACTGTAAACGGTAAATCTTGATTAAAATGTTTACAAAAATCTTGTATACTAATTTTTTTTAATTCGGGCGCCAAAGCCATGTCTTGTATTGCTTTACATTGTTCGTCATGATGTAAACTAAATTGTTCGTAAAAATATTCTTCATTAGTCATAGAAATGGTTTTTTTGATGTGATCAAAATTCCATTCTTCGTTGACATCATTTAAAATTCTTTTCCAAAGTGGCGTTTTTGCAGCATAATATAACCAATTGTGTGTTAATATATACCAAATTTTTTCACTATCGTATGACAATGAACGTCGGTTTAATTCAAATAGTCCAATTAAATTTGATACACCATATTCGCGTTTACGGTGTAAAATATTTTCGCCGAATAACTCTTTATAATCTCTTAATTGATCCAAATATACACATTGTTCGTGGCTTAGTTTTTTGAAGAGATTTCTAGTGCAAATATCGGGTTCTTTTGAATCACACAAACAAATAATTGAAAGAATGTATTTCAGATTACTACATTGGAACGGTTTTTCGGAAAATAATTTATAGCCATTTTTTCCATTAAATGAGACGTTTTCTACGTTTTCGTAATAGTCTATAATAACATTATATAGTTCTTCGGTTATAGGTTGTGATTGCAAGGCGGCGCAAATATTTTCGTAATCCTTTTTATTGATACTTTGTATTAGAAAATGATAGTTTGGAGAATATTTTTCAAGAAATCGTGGTTTTCGTCCTTTGTAGTATTTTTTAGCAATAGGAATCGGACTATTTATGCAATTATACATGATGAATACTGTGAACGAATATTTTAATGACGCCATATTTGAAACAAGTTTCATAAGATTTATATAATTTTCTTCGTGTTTCTCCAAATAGTCGTCAAACATTGGATTTTTGAACGAGTAAAAAGTCATGTATATTGTATATAATAACTGAAAGGAGCTGGTTTCATAATTAGTAAAATAATATTCGTTAAACCAAAATAAAGCCTGCTTGCTATCATGTTGCAATAATGATAGCAAACACATATACGCAACTTCATCTTCGATATATAGAAGCCGTGTAAGGGCAAAATTATTTTTCATTGAATATGCATCATCATAAAAATTTTTTTCAATTTTATATTATTGTATAGTATATGGATATTACATGCTTTATTGTGTTATTATCAGCATCAATATGTTGGACAATGTCGCCCGTAATACAGGCAAGAGTTCCCGAATTATATAATGAAGGAAACTATTCGAATGCCGCTACTTATGCATTGGCTGGATTTTTTGTTGGATTATTAGGAACGCTTTTTTTTATAGTATCTACGTCTTTGTGTAATGATTTAACAATGAGTGTTGTTTTCACATACGCATTACCTATTGTTTTTACATTTATATTAGGCGTAGTCTTTAGAGACGAAGAGTTTAATTTTTATAGAATTTTAGGAGTGTTACATGTTTTGCTCGGGTTGTATTTTATTTAATTGACTAAACTAGCCAATCTAGGTAAATTTGCGGCAATATATATTGTTATAAACGATATTTGGGTTAGTAAAACAACATAAGGAAGCATAATTATTTGTTCTAAATGTTCTTTTGCATTTTCATTAAATCTATCTTTTTTACTAGTAAGTTCGTCTATTAAATAATACGACAAATATGAACCGATGCTCAAAAATACCAATCCCAATGTCATAAACAAAAAATTCAAATATAAATTTTTATCTTTAAATAGACGCGTAAATACTAATATTGAAACTCCTATTGATGTATAAAGTCCCATATTTCTCAAAACAGTATGATAAAACATTATAACTTGATTGTAGTCAACAATTAATGGAGTTTTTTTTTCACCTTCTTTGCCTTTTAATGAAATATTCATATACTATATTCAAGTATAATATTCTTCTACGATTGTTTTTTTTTCTCCGTTTATAATTTGAGTTCTGATTTTTATTCTTTTGTTAGGTTTGAATGTTTGGGTTTGTTCGCTAAAAAATATACCATTTCCAAAATTTCCATTTGAACTAAAAACGAATTTAAATATGTCTTCGTTGAATGGATTGGTCGATACATTTGTTTGCATTGAAGACAAATCTTGTCTATTTTGTTTGTGGTTTAAAATGCGCTGGTATGCATTTGATAGATTTTGAAATTCTTCGGCGTCACCACCTCGGTCCGGATGCATTTTGAGAGCCTTTTTTTTATACGCTTTTTTTATAGTATCCTCGTCGCTGTTGTAAGCAACTCCTAAAAGAGCATAGTCTTTTTGAATTGAAAACATTTTAATATATTCTTATTTTTAATTTAATTCTTATTTTTAATTAACTTTGACTTTTATTATTTATCGAATTATATAATAGCTTATGTATAGCATTTTCAAACAACACTATTTAAATAATATTGAAAAGGCATACGAAACAATTTTAATGATAGAAACGCCAAATATTCCGGACGATTTAAAAAATATTGTTATTCCGATTAGACTTGAAAAAATATCATACCACCGTCCAGACAAAAGCTGCGGATACGCATTTAAAAGCTTTAGCCCCGACCACAAATATTTGCAATATTTTGAACTCCCGCGGCTCGTGGGTTTATTGACCCAATATAATTACACATGTGATTACGAGATGAATAAAATATTAGTTGCAAATATGGACAAGAACTTTGTAATGAGTTTCCATAAAAGTTGAATTAAAAATATTTCTTGATTAGTTATTAAATATGGACGAATCTACTTTTATTGAGAGGTATATAAACAATTTGTCCAGCAAAGAAAAAATAGCTTTGGAAATTGCCAAACAACAACTTGAATCATCGTTTTGTCTAGAACGAAGTTTGGGATTTATCAATTATACGAAAAAGGAAAAAGAAAAGGAAAAGGATACATGCGTTGAAGAAAAGTAATATAATATTTGTATAATTTATATGTCTAAAACAAGAAATTATACCCGTTCAAAAAAATCAGGCAAATCAAAGTCGCAAAAGAAAACATTCGCCAAAAAAATGTTATTAAAAGAATTAAAAAAAACCATCAAACGAACACGCATTAAACGCAAAAAACATCGCAATAAAACTCAAACTACTATTTTTTCCAATATTTTAGGAAAGTCCTTTAAATTAACATTTTAAGTAAAATCTTTTGGATTAAATATGAAACCACAAATGCTAATGTGATTGATAATCCGCCTAAAATTCCACTTCCGGCTATTTCAAAAAACGGATTTAACGTGGGACCAAAAATTTCGAGTTTTTCAATAACTACGTCCATTATGTAACCAACTATAAATGTGGATCCAATCATAACGTAAAATTCGTTTTTTTCATTTAATATATAAATGGAAACGAAGTATGAAATATAAATCGCAATCAAAACCGTAAATGCTGCTAATAATCCGGCATAAATTATTGATTTGTCCGAAAAATATGGTTGCAATGATTTTATTATTTCGCTTTGGTGTAGATTATTGAGCGGTGGCCTAGATAAATCATTCAAGACAATATCTGCGAAAAATCCGAAAATAAAGCTTATGAACACCAATCCGTGTATATTCATTTGTATTATAATATTCATTTATATTATAAAAATATGGACGCTGCTAACGATCACAAAGTAGAAGAGATTATGCTTGGTCACTTTATAGATCTTCTTGAAAAAAAAGACTTTAAAAGAAAATTCTTAAAAACACTCAACGAATCCATCGATGTGCCTATTATTAATGAAAAAACCGAAAAAAAAGTGCTCGAAAGTATTTACAAAATACTAGTAAAAACCTTAAAAGAATTAGAAAACTAGTTAAAGACAGGTCACAACTATATGTATACGATGATGCGGTTTACTTACATTCTATTTATGATTTCTATGGTTAATGGATTTGTTCCTACGTCTAAGCCTCTGGTTAATACCTTTAACTATGTTGGCGATATTGAACCAACAGGATATTTTGACCCACTTGGAATCAGCGAAACACTTGACGAAGATATGCTAAAATATGTGCGCGAAGCCGAACTTCAACATGGTCGGGTTGCTATGTATTCGATGCTTGTTCTTCCATTCCTCGATAGTTTTGATAGTAAGCAACTAGCCATTAACAAACTTGCATCTATGAGTGCAGAAGAACAAGCTCCATATTGGATCGGGGCGGCGTGTTTTGAATGTGCTCGTATGGGAGTAGGATGGGAAAATCCCTTTATTAATAGGAATTCGTTCTTCAAACTAAGCGAAAACTATCAACCGGGGAATGTTCTAAAAATTCCCGAGTTTGCCTACGATGAAACAGACCTAAATCGTGAACTTGCTAATGGCAGACTTGCTATGATCGGATCGCTTGGTTATATTGCACAAGAACTGGTTACTGGCACTTCGCCAATTCATTGATAATTATTTTTATTTATAGCCTTACTTTGTAAGATAACAAATTAATATAAAGCGTATGCACGTATTCAATACATGGTTTGTTATCTAACACAATTAAATTCACATGAACTGGACAAACATATAACATTTGACGAAGAACCACATATTTATACAATTGATGGCGATAGTGACTATATTTCTGTTACGACCTGGGTTCATACTTTTTTCAGGCATTTTGATGCAGATGCAATAATAGACAAAATGATGAAGTCTCGCAATTGGACAAATAGTAAATATTACGGAAAAACAAAGGAAGAAATAAAACAAAGTTGGGATGAAAATTGTCAGCAAGCCTCTAAAAGCGGAACAAGAATGCACTATCTAATTGAAGTTTTCTACAACGAACTTTTACAACAGCTTCCAAATATTCCAACAATAGATTGCGATTCAATTGAAATAGAGTATTTCAAACGATTTTACAATGATCATAGTCATTTAACACCTTATAGAACAGAATGGATGATATACGATAAAGAGTTGAAAATAGCGGGTTCAATAGACATGGTTTACAAAGAAAGCGATGGTTCATTGTCCATATATGACTGGAAACGCAGCAAAGAAATCAAACGCAATACGAATTTCAACGAATATATGCTACATGAAAGTATTAATTACATACCGGATACAAATTATTGGCATTATTGCTTGCAGCTTAATGTTTATAAGGCGTTGTTGGAAAAAAACTACGGAGTAAAAATAAAAGATCTTTATTTGGTTAGGCTTCATCCGGATAATGATAATAAAAGCTACGAAAAAATTCAAGTTGTAGAATTGCAAGAAGAAGTTTCTATTTTGTTTAGTATGCGAATTAATGAATTAAAGAATAGTGACAAATAATACTATTAATGATTTATCCACTAATAATTTGTTCTAGTTTATTTTTTTCCAGTTTTGCGTTGTCTTTTACAATTGTATCTCTTTTTGTAGATCGTATAATATTTCCACAAATGGATAAATATCAAGAGAACAAACTAGTAATTTTTTACAGAAAAAACATTATTGATTACGATAATAGTGAAAACTTCGATTGTTCTAATTGCGATAATGAATATTTTAAAGATTGTATTTATGAAGAAGATACACCTGTTGGTGTTGTAAGAATGTTGTATAATCCAGATACAAAAAACTTTGAATATTATTGTGATCGCTTTATTCCAAACAAAATGTTAGAAGTTGTGTGTCGGGGATTTGTATTGAAATATAAATGTTGTGATCTTATTGTTGATTATTACGACGAAGGGTTAAAACGCATAAAAGTCTTAGACAAGGTTTTACAAGAAAAAGAGAAACAACGATTAGAAAACGAAAAAAAAGAAGAAGAAACATCTGACGTATTTGCATCTTTTAAATCATATAACAAAAAGAAAAATGAAAATACAACATCGGAAAAAGATATTTTAATTAAATCAAACTTTAATAAATTTAAAAATTGTGGAAAATTATGCGACTTTATAAAAACTACTAATACCGAAGAAACAAAAGAAGAAGAAATTGATTGTGCGTTTGATTTTTCTGCTTACAAAAAGAAGTTTTCTTAATTAAAATTTATTTTAGAAACCTAGAACGCAAACAAAGATGAATAAATAGAATAATAATTGTGTATACGATTACATAAATATTGCTTTTTGTCATAATTTGTGAAATGGTAATCTTATCAACATTATTATCCTTCGCTGCAACATATGCGGCCTTCAGGTCATATGCTGGCGTGAGTTGCATATTTGGCGAATTTTTTACATGTTTAGTAAATTTTTGAAACATTTCTCCCAAAAAGGTTTCGTTCCAATTGGCGTGATTAAATACAAGATCGTTTGAATAAATAAGGCAATCTAGTCCAAATAAATCTTCATAACATTTAAGCATTAGTGCGAGGTTGCTTTTGTAACCTTTGACGGTTTCATTGAATTGTTCCATTTTTTTTACAGCAAAGTTGTGATTGAAATCAATATTCGAACAATAGATTTCGGCGCTTTCGATATTTTCATTTGTAGGAATTAGATTATAAATAGATTTTTGGGTTACCGTTTCATAAAAGTTTTTTGTAACCTTGAAGTTCGAACCATTATTTCCAATCAGATGAACAGTAAATGGTGTAGAAGGAGCTCGGCCAATCATAGATTTGAAGGCATTCATCAGAATATTTTGGCTAATGATTTTACCAAAATATTGTGAATTATTGTAGGTATAAAGTGGATACGGTGCGACAACACTCGTATATTTACTTGCGTGTTTGATAAAATATTCGGGTGCTTTTTTGAATCCGTCCTTAGAATTAAAGGTTGTTCCAAGATCTCCTTGGAGAATAAATCGATATGTGTTAGAGTTATTGATATTGTTTACAACATTTTTTACAATATCAAAAACACTATCTTCAATGGGCGCCGTCTGCAAAATGACAAGTTCTTTATTATTATCCAGTTCAATCTTTTCAAAATTATCAAATGTGTAAATATGATTTCTTACTTCAGGAATCATATTTGCAAGACGAAACTTTCTGTCATATGCAGACATAGCGCCGTCTACACAAACATAGGCCACGGTTTTATTGGTATTTGAATGAAGGAAATAAGTAGCGGTTTCGTCGTCGATTTCTTCTCCCCAATCGCCAATCATAATCATCGAATACTTTGATGTGGTCATCATCATTGGTTTTTTGCTATAAAAAAATTTTATTTAGAAATATCTTTTCAATTTTCTTTTATTAACAGTTTGAACATTTAAAAATTATTTTTTCTTTATACACGATAATGTAAAAGCACAACGTTGTAATAATCGTATTCGCATGCTTCTCTATAATGAATGTGGTCTGTTCCATTAAATATCATCAATCCGCCCGCGTCACAGTCGCACGATATACATCTATCTTTGCTTGGCGTAAAGTCAGAACGCCCCTTATTTTTTACTGGTTGTTTTATTTTGTCCAAATAAATAGGCCAATTTGCACCTTCCGGTTTGTCTAGGATAAAAGATACCGTATATTCACAGTCGGGCTGATCTGTGTGAGCAGGCAAATCCGCATCTTTTGTATAACACGCCAAATATGTATATGTGGGTTTAACATTTTTATTGGTTATTTTCCGTATCAACGGTAATATTTCATAGTGTAAAAATCGGGTTATTGTTTCATCGCGAGCTTTGAATCTATTTGATTGTTTGTCGCCCAATACAAATTCATTATTTTTTATTGCAGTTCGTATAAAGTCTTGGAAAATAACAAGTGCTTCTGGCTTTATTACATTATTCAATAATACTGGTGTGTATTCATCGAATATATAATCCGCATTTAACATTTTTTCATAAAGAAAGCCGGTGGTTGGGTCGCGGACATCTTTGAGTTTTTCTAGCGTGGACAAAACACTTGGCCAATTAACTTTATTCATAAATGTGAAACTTTTATAGGGTTTTTTGTTTTTTACGGTTTCATATGCGGTAAGCAACGTTTCATTAAAATCTTCGTTTGTTTCGAATTTAGGAGGAGTGTTTTTTACTGGTTCTATGTTTTTTACAAATGTGTTTTTTATTCCCGGGATTGTGTTTCCTTCTGCATTCTTTTCTCGAACATACACGTGAAATATTAATCCCGCGTCGTCTGTGTTATTCTCGATTGCCTTGCGCATTTTAATATTTCTGCTAGTAGTATTTTGTATAGTGTTTTTGTAAATTAACAGGTCTCCTCGTTTTAATTCTATTTCTTTGGTTGTTTCTGGAAATTTTATTTTTATTATTTTAGACAAACACCCAGTTATTGTTATTATTCGTTGCCCTTCTAATCCTCGTGTTTTCATATGTTTTTCGCTATCTGCTTTACTAAAATCATATGCATCAAAATGATTATTATGCTTACTTTGTGCCGGATATCTAACAACGTTGATATTTTCAAAATGTTTTTTATCGATGTTAATTAATTTGCTTATTTTATCGACTACTGATATTATTTCATAATTTTGAATCCAACACGTTTTTCTAGAATCACCTACATCACCTCCTAATTTTTGCTTACATAATCCATCAAAACACATTAATTCGTCTTGGCTTATAAATTCGGATTTTACAGTTTGTTCTTTAGAATCATCCATGTAATTAAATCCTGCTACGTTACTTTCGTTATGAACTATTTTATCGTCACTTTCCACAATAGCCGGCTTTGGATCATATACGATTTCACTTCTTGGTTTTTCGCGAAACCATAGATTAAAAGCCCATTTTTCGCCTTCAATCACAGGCATACCCGCGTGCTCGGACATATATTGCTTTTTATTAGTATTTTTATGAACATTTTCGAAAAACAATAATCGACCTTTTTTCGCCTCTACTTCAATATTCAATCTTGTAAATTTCGTTCCTCCTCCTTTTTCAACATCGTTTAAGTATACTAAGGCTGTAAATAGACGCTGTCCGCCATATTTCATACATCGTATAGCTTTTTCAGAAGCGTCGTGATCCCAAGAATCGTGATGTTGTCTATATTCTTCCGAAACATCGTAATGAATAACTTGGAATTGTTCTGATGTGTTTAATGGAACACCAATAAAATTTGCTATACGTTCCCCCACCGTTTCAGTAAGAATGTCCGTTTTATGGGGCACCCAATAATTACTTCCACTGCGTCCTTTTGATACTATTCCTCGTTTTCCTACTTCATTTGAACTGACGAGGGCTTGTTGTAAATTGGGTTTTGCCAAGTTTATGAAATGTTCGCACTCTTCGTTCGTAATAAAGTTATCAATTGTATATACCAAGGGATCATCGTTTAATATTGTCTTATTTTTTATTTCTTCTATAACAATAGTATTTTCGTCTAAAATATCCATATGTATAATATTTAATAGTATGATTTTAAATGATTATTTAAAATTGAAATAACCAATTAAATATTATTTGTTAAATATTATTTAGTAATGGCGGAAAACGAAATAGAGTTGGAAATAAGTAACGAGGTTTTTTCAGAATTGAAGAAACACGATAGTTTCAATAATATGGAAAAATACTCCCAAACAAAAATTACAGAGCATATAAAAAACACTTTTAAAAAAGCAAAAAACGGACTTTGGTATATTCCGCACGATGAATTAGAAATTCGCCATCCTAATTTTGCAGGAGGGGCTTTTTCTACAATACATAATTGCAATTGGAGAGGTTCTAATGTAGTTGTGAAAAAACCAATTAATAAGAACATTAACAACCTATTAGAATTTGTAAGAGAAATAGAAGTATGTAGCACTCTTCGTCATCCAAATTTAGTTCAGTTTTTGGGAATATCTTTTAATGATGGCGAATTAATGATTATTTTAGAAAAAATAACAGGTGAAAATTTAGAAACATTTATAAATAGAAAACAATCATTTATAAGTTTGACTGTAAAGAAACATATTATTAGTCAGCTAGTGACAACATTTAAATTCCTACATAATTGTAATCCGCCAATTATTTATAGGGATCTTAAACCCGAAAATGTTTTAATTGATAAAACAAATAATATTAAATTAACAGATTTTGGATTAAGTAAATATTTTCAATCAAATAACAATGAAGCGTATATGCTTTCGGGCGGAACAGGCACAGTAAGATATATGGCTCCAGAAGTTTATAATAACGAAAAATATGATCTAACCGTGGATGTTTACAGTTTGGGGTTGATTATATATTATTTGTATACAAATGAAAAACCGTTTAGAGATTATTCGATCGAAACAATAAAAACTTATTTTTCAACACCGGATTTAATTTTATCTACAGAAAAAATCCGCTCAAAAGATATTAAAAGTATTATTAATAAATGTATCGATAAACAAGCCACGCGACGATATTCGAGTGATAAATTATTTAATGCCTGGCAACAATATTTAAAAGTTAATGAAAACGGCATGAAGTGTATTGTATTTTGATTGAATTTTATAATATTGTGAATTTATATATTATGATTGAATTGATTGCACCATTAATTTTAGCACTTTTGATTTTGGTTATTTTTTATGTTTTTGATCTTAAATTATCTATCGAAAACGATAAAGTCGATGATGATGATGATGAAACAGAAACTCCTTCGGGCGAAACAATGGATGCATCCAATAATATTCATGATCATGATTATGCGGAAGGTTCTCATTCACACGACGAATACGTGACAGGTTCTCATTCACACGACGAATACGCGACAACTAATGATAATGATTCGACGAATAATGCTTTGGAAAACTTAATTTTTAATTTCCAAAGAAGAAGCTACACAAAAGTCAATATCAGCGATGCCAGCAACGGTGATTATTGTGTTCAAAAGAGTAGCAGTTCTTTTGATTGTAGTGGAATCGATGGCACATATGGCGCGCAAGATTGTCTTTATTTGGGTGTAAATGAATGCAATGGATTATCTACTTGTTCGGCATTCTACGTTAACGACGCTTCAACGAATGTTCAGCTTTGTGAGGGAAATCTTTGGGGATACGACTCGAACGCGGCAAACACCGACACGCCGTGGGGCGGAGAAGATATTAGCGGCTCTCGAACTGATGATTTGGTCCTTGACACAGCTTTAGATGATGCAAGTGGGCAGACGTTTGATAATACTGGCTTAACATACTCTTACATATCTAACTACAGTGTAATATAATACCTATCTTATTTAAATATATAATATTAGATTATTTAGATTATGGACATTGTAATTAACAATAAAAAAGTAGTCACTTTTTATCAGGAACATCCACATTTTGATATACAAGAAATGAATGTTTTTCTAGTGGATTTCTTAAGAAATTTGATGACCCAACTTCCGGATCAAACACTAGACACTAATTCAATAACAAATTTACTGCAAAATATAAATAAAAAATGTAATAATTTAGAGTCTTCAGTAAAACATGTGGAGAAACAGTTTGACAACATTCAAAAAAACATTGTAGATTCTATAAGCTTACAAATTTTATCCAGTAAAGATCAATGTTTAAAAGATTTCGAAAACCTCATTTCCAGTAAAAATAGCGAAGAACACGAAAAACACCAACAATTGGCTAATCAAAATTTAGACAAATTACTTGATAAGTTACGATTATATTTTACCGATAATTTTGTAGAAGCCTTTGATAAAGAATTCAAACAATTTTCAAAAGAAATTCATGACGAATTTTCTAATGCAACAAATAGTGGATCTTCTGTAAAACTATTTGAAAACAGTGTCAACACAAAATACGAAACCCTTTACAATTTTATTTTGCAAAATAATCATGAATTTAGACAACAATTAACACAAATGGATTATCGGGACGATATTTCAAATATAAAAACATATTTTGAAAGACAAAAAAACTCTTCAAATAAAGGCGCGGACGGCGAAAATAAATTGGAGCAAATATTAAATCAAATATTCCCTTGTGCTCAAATAGAAAACACTACGGGAAAAAGTAAATCTGGCGATTTTATTGTTACTAGAAATGAACAGGCCACAATAATGTTTGAAAATAAAGATTATTCAAATAATGTCCCAGTTGTAGAAGTGGATAAATTTATTCGAGATATTGAAAATTTGAATTGCCATGGGGTTTTTTTATCACAAAACAGTGGTATTTGTAAAAAAGAGGACTTTCATATAGACATTCACAATAACAATGTAATGGTATTTCTTCATAATGTAAAGTATAACAGTGATAAAATAAATTTAGCCGTTTCCATGTTAGACCATTTGATTTCAAAATTGGAGCAATTACATATAAAGGGGGATTGTGTTTCCGAAGAAACCCTTAGTGCAATAAATAAGGAATTTACTACGTTTATACAACAAAAAACCGTTTTATTTGATATGTTGCGGAAATTTAATAAAGATATTGTAAAACAAATTTCTGATATTGATTTTCCAGAATTGAGTCTATTATTGTCTAGTAAATTTGCAAATAACGATACCTCTCCATTTACATGTCCGGGTTGCGATAAAATTTTTAAAAACACGCGGGCAGTGGCTGCTCATAAAAAAAAATGTGAAAAATGTTAATATATATTTTTTTATTAATTAAAAATATATATTTTTTTGTTTCTAGTTCATGCACATAGAATGTAGGAGACGGTTTGTAAAATAATTCATACTGTATAACGATAAACCAACAATTCCGCCTATAATTTGTTCAATAGAAACCTTTTTGCTTGTTAAAGAACCTAACAATGTAATTGTCAATAAACATAATAAAACAAAATCAATTACCATAAATACGTAGAAAATCATACAATAATCTTTATTGAGGGGACCAAATAAAAAATCGTGAATATCTTCCATTTTATATATAGCTTAAGATTTTTTTTTAGTGCCGCCGAAATATTCATAGCCAAAACCGCCTTTAATCATTTCTCCGTTAACATATAGCTTTTTATCTTTTGTATAAACCTTTGCTAAAATCCTACCATATTTATCAAATTCGCCAAATTCTACAAAAACGAATTTTTCGTTGCAGTTTGATAATTCGATAAATTTTTGTTTTGCGATTTTGGCATTTTCAATAACATTGTCTCTATTTGGTGTTTTTAATAAAGGTTTCATTTCTGGACTGTCATATCCAAAACATCTAAATTTATATTTAATAATTTCATTTCGGTATTGGAATACTCCTGTGAATGTATCCCCGTCATATACATCTACAATTTTAACAACACTAGAAAATCCATTGTAGGAAAAAAGTTTAATATTATCATTTGTAAATTCATCAATTTTATTTTTCTTAAAACATTGAAAAAAATTTGAACACTTCATTTATTATATCTTATTTACTTACTTTTAATTTGTTTTGCCTTTTTTCTAGAGCCTCTTTTTTTAGAGCCTCTTTTTTTTCTTTTTTTTTTAATTCCTGCCGTTACGCGTTTTCTTTTTGTTTTTCTTGAATGATGTCTAAATCCTCCCTTTTTTCCTTCTTCTTCTTCTTTTTTTTCTTCTTCTTTTTTTTCTTTTTCTTCTTCGGGTGGTGGCGATTCATCTTCTTCTTCGACTTTTGGGTCTACTTCTTCTTCTTCTGGTTCGGCTTTTGGAACTACTTCTTCTTCTGCTTTGGCTTGGGGCTCTTGTTCTGCTTCGGCTTGTGGCGATTCATCTTCTTGTGTAGATATATTTTTATTCGATAACTCATTAACTATAGAATTAATTTTAGTTAAATCCGATGTTAAATCGGCTACCTTCTTCTCTGTTCCTGATATTAATTCTGTGATGATGTATGTGAGTCCTTTTTTATCATCATTTTCTATTTGTTTTATTATGTCTTTTAACAAATCGATATATTGTGTAGATTGTGCATATTTTTCTGTTTTATCTTTTTTACTTGGTTCAGATTCTTCTTGTGATTTTTCTGTATCGTTAAATATCTGAGTTACCGCTTCCATTATATATAAAGTAATATTATAATTTTGTATTCTATATATATATGAGTGGAATACATAAACGTATCAGTAAAATTATAGATGATACTAAACTTACAGATAGACAAAAGGCCGGATTAAATATAAATGAAAATAGCAATTTTGTTGTCACAACATATTGGTGGGGGCGGGGAAAAGACAATAATAATACGGCTCGTCCATGTGTATCATTTTATGAAGAACATATTAAAAAAGTAATTACATCTTGTTTGAATAGTTTAGGTAAATTACCCCCCGATAAAACCGGTAAAGATTATTTTCAAGGCTTATTTGACTTGAAAGATATTGAATTTACTAAGCCGTTTTTTTCAATTATCAATAGAATGATGAACGTGTATATGAATGAAATCTGTGATTATATGAAAATAGGTAGTAAAGATTTCTATAATAACAAACTATCTGTATTAGATAGATACAAACAACTTCAAAGAAGTCATCCAGAAATGTTAAAAAATAAAGACCTCAAAACTATTTTAAATAAAACGATAAATATTTTAAAACGTGGTGTTGTAAAAAATCAGCAAAACTTATATAAGTTGCTTGAAAATTCTAAAAAAAAGGAAAACGATAAATTGGAATTCGATTTATTAATTGCTGAAAACAGAATGCAAATTAAACCAGAAAAGGCTATAATAAACGAACTCGAGACAAAACTAAAAATAATAAAAGGAGACCCAGTTTTATTTGACTGTTTAAAAAAAGAATATGGTTCTGACCCAGTAAATTACATTAATAATCAAATTAATGATGTAAAAAAAAGAATTAAAACTATAAAAGATAGATCGTTACCATACTTAGAAAAGGCCAAATACGCAACACAACAAAAGAACGAAATCAATAAAGAGATAATGGAGGCTTTTAGAGAAAAAGTCGCCGGTAAATCCCTTTTAGATGAATTGATTGACGTTTATAGATACCTGGAACCAATTAAATTAGAAGCTATGATTGATAACTGGGAAGAACAATGTAGAAAAAATGGTTGTAATTACTTGGCAATCGAATATAATGAATTTTCAATAGATAAGGCAACCGGATATCAAATGGCTATTAACGCCAAACCTAAATTTATCAAAAAAATGTTGGAATTATGCGAAGGGAAAAATGTTGTATATATTGATGGCGATATGACAATAAGGCAATATCCTGGATTATTTGATATGACAAATATAGATTTTATGGCAAGAGGGTGGTATATAGACCCCAGATCGAGTTATAAATTGGACGAGAGTATTATGTTCGATCCATATTCATTTGAAACATCGGGCGGAATTATGTTCTTTTCTACATCGGCACATGCAAAAAAATTATTGAAACTTTGGATTGAGGTAGCGGAAATGAGTTCAAATGACGGAAAAGCGGATGATCGTGTTTTGTCGCTTGTTTTTAATACTCAATGTGTTCTTACGTGGATAAAAATGATACAATTGCCAGTAGAATATTTGTGGTTAACACTGGATTATGACGAGCGCATGATGGATTTGGTATACGATTACAATAAAAACGAAATGGAGTCGTCTATTATGGTCGATCATCCCGAATGTTTGACTAGCGAAGATACTGCTACCGGTGCTGGCGCGGCTTCTGATAGACAACCCAAATTATCGGTATTTTTAGAAGACTTATCTCCGTGTGATGAAGTTATACACGAACATATTTTATTCAAAGATATACCCGACTTTACAAATAACAAAGCCCAACAACAATTGATTGATTATTTTAATGAGTTGGAACGGGAAAATCCATCCACAACCAAACCACAATCCGCATTAGCTAGTGCGGATATTTATAATTATTTTTTAGAATATGTTTATCCCACAGAAAAACATTCGACAAATACAAAATATTTTCCATATTTCTATTGGTATTTTCATTTTATGGGTGATGTGCATTATTTAAATGATGGCAATCAAGAATTAATAGATATTGGTTATGTAATTGAAGACGGAGAACGCGAAGACAATGTGCAACCACTTTCAATTGTTTCTTACAAAGAGCGATTTGGAAATAATAAACATCCGGCAGGTGACGGACTTTCAGTAAACGAATTGGTAGACACAAATATTAAAAATGCACTTTCTATAAATTTGGATGATTTATATGAAAGTGACAATAAAATGCCATATTATTTAGAAGAGGTAGAAGAAGAAGTAAAAGATGACGATACGCTTTTTAGAAAAAAAATTATTATTAATTTGAAAAAAGGTTCATTTGATTCTCCAATAAATATTCTTGAAAGCAGAGAATTGATAAAAATTATATTAAGACTTTTACTTGATAATAAATGTGTAATTATTAATCCAAAACAAGCATCAAATTCTTTCGACCAAATGCTTTACAATTCTTTTATGTCGACCATCGACGAGAAATATGGGGAAGTAGATTTTGTTTTTTGTCCAATATACAAAAGTTGGCAATTTAGACGTGCTGATTTTTTCAAACCAAAAATATCATTTGACCAATTAATTTTCATACGCCCGGAAAGCAGACTTATTGATTTTATTTCCATGTGTTCATCATTAGATTATTTGTCTAATTTATTAGTAAAAGGGTTTTATGAGTTCTTTTCTCTTACGAGAGTTGCATTTATTCATTTACCTAAAACATCGCGTCAAATTGCCGGCGCAAATGTTTACAACACCGAATTAGAAGTGAATTCACAAAAGAAACTCGATAAAATGATTGTTGACTATAATAATAGTTACATGAAATCGTTTGTTAAAAAAAAACAATTTAAACTAAAAGCTAGAAAAGTTAAAGCAAAAGCAAAAGCAAAAGCATCCAAGCGCGTGAGATTAAGAATTCATTCAAAATAGATTCCATTTTCTTTTACTTCGTTGCATTGTTACTGCGCCCAATTTATTTTGATCATGTATATAAGTGGTTTTTTTGTCTTCAGGATATTTAGTATCGAATTTGTAAATGTCGTATACGTCATTTGCTGAGTCATAATTCCAAATAATATTTTTTAAATCTGAAACCCCATCTACTATTCCATAATGAACTCTATATAATTCTTTATGATTTACTACTTTTATAAAATCGTCTTTAAAATGAATGACGTTTTTACAACTTTTTATATCTACAAACTCACTTCTGTCTATAGTAATATTATTTTTTAATGCTCTCTTTTGTAAAGTATTGTCTTCTATTCCATACGACCAAACACTTGGAAAGCCATTGACTTTTTCAAAATCTTTACCTGTTATGGAAACAATTCCGCCAAGTGCAAAGTTAAATCCAAAAAAATGCTTTATCTTATTTTCATGCGTTTTGTAATTAAACATATTTTTATACTTAGGCATCGTATCTACATCATTAAAAACTAATGTAATGTCCTTGTATTCCTTTGGATAAAGATGTCTTACAAGTGTAAAGCCAATATTTTTTATTGCGCCACAATTGAATGTTTCCTTGTTTTTTTGATGCACTACAATAATTTTATAATCGTCTTTAGAATAATCTTCCATTATGTATTTAATGTGTTCTCTAAAAAATTTTAATTGTGTTTCTCTATTTCTGTATGGTATTATAAATACAATACTAACCATATATATACTATAAAACTATATAAACTTATTATCTATCTTGATATTATAGATGTATTTTTCCAAACTAATTATTACATTTCTTCCATTAGTAAGTGGTTTTTTTAATTACAATGGTGCTAATATGCCCAAAGAATTTCCATTTAATAGTATCGAAATGGCGCCTTATCATCCAAAAATACACGGATATTCAAATATTGGTCTTATGGGAGATATTCATGCCCAGGGCGTTCCCTTTGCGACGAAAGTAATTGATACGTTAGCATATAGTGGAAGAAATATTAGGAAAGAAATTGCTGTAAGATTATTTAAACAAAGCGACAGTAATGCAGAAGTTATTGACATTGGCAGTTCTACTGGTATGTTTACAAAGTGCTTATGGGATGCGGGATTTAAAAATTTGTCCGCATTTGATGCTTCCCCGGAAATGTTAAAATATGCAAAAAAAAGATTGCCAAAAGAAATCAATTTATATTTAGGAAATGCGGGGCTTGCTGTTCCTGAGGCAGATATATATGTTTGTGGATTTGTTATGCACGAATTACCTTCCATCGCAAGAAAGGCAATTATTTCCAATATTTATGAAAAAGTAAGACCTGGTGGACAACTATTGGTTGTAGACATTCACCAAACCTATATTCCCAAAGAGGTTATGTTACAAGGAGAGCCGTTTTGTTTGGATTATATTGAAAATTTCGACAAAGAATTGAGAGCATCTGATTTTACTGTAAAATCTAAAACATGGATTGAAAATCATGTTCAAACGTGGTGGTGCCAAAAAGTTTAAAATTTAAGTTTTATTATTTTTATTTTTATTTTTATTAAAAACGCTCTGGATGTAGAGACCAAGGTGCTTTTCCATATGCGGTTTTTCTACACTTTTCGCGTTTTTTATTTTTTTTCCAGGATTTGAGTGCGTTTAATTTGGAAAGTTTTTCGCGAAGTCTCTCAATTTCACATTGTTCGCATGGACAAGTTGTTCCGCGCGCCTGTGTTTTGTCGTTACATCGGTTGAAAATAAAGTAAATAATGTCGTGTTCGTCCCAGTTAGAGTAAAAATTTGCGGGGGTTTTTTTCAAATAACAAAATTCCCTGTAATAATAGTTCAATTGATTAAAAACCGCCCTTTGTTTTTGCGTTACCAATGGATCTTTATAACTTAAAATATACTCAATTAATACCTCTGGTATCATATTAAAAAATATAAATTAAATATGATATTTTCAATTTTAGATTTCGTATTGATTAAACTCTTTCATAAATTTTGTATAAAAACTGTCGCGAGAGTCATTTGCATAAAGTAAGATGCTCAATACTTGTTTACTACCCAACAATATACACCTCTCTTGTGCACGGGATATTGCGGTGTAAAATAACTTCTTATTTGTTTCTCCTTTCCACATGCTATGACTATTTGATAAAATTATTACGCAGACTCTTTCCTGAGAACCTTGAAATTTATGAACACTTGCGCCATAAAACAAACCAAAGTCGTCCTTTAAGTCTCCGGTGGTTATGGTTCGTTTTTGTCCATCGTCCTCATATTGAATAGTAAGCTCGTCCTTTTTACCCGACCCGTGCACAAAAACCGATTTATTCATTCCAATAATTTTAGCTACGTCTCCATTTACACGCGGGGGTTTCAAATTATAATCATTTTCGGTTTGTATAATAGTATCGCCTTCGCAAAAACGTGTTTCAAAATGTTTAAATATTACAGGACTCTTGGGATTTACTATATTTTGCATTAGTTTGTTACATTGTTCAGTTCCACCATCAAACATGTGTTGAGGAGTAATTACTTTAAATTCTCCATATTTTTCGTATATTTCGGCGAATTCATTTTTTAGTGCTTTGTCTGAAAGATCTTTCATTTCTTTGAATGAAATTTCCTCGTTTTGAAAATCATCAAGCGTAAGTTGTCCATTCATATAATTTTTAATATTATTGCACAATACCGGTTTATCGGTTCTTTTGATTTCGTCCAAATATGTTGTAGAAAAGTCTATTTCTGACTTTAGTAGGCAGTCAAACGGTCGTCCTACTTGAATTGGCGGCAATTGATTGTTATCACCAACCAATACTAGTTTTGATCCATGATCAACGAATATATCCAACAACTTGTTAAACAAGTCAAATGAAACCATCGAAGATTCATCTATAACAAAAATTCCAAACGGATTCTTGTACGTATTGTCCATTTTTTTGAATAAATCCTCCATTTCGGTCATATTATCCGGTTCTTTATTTTGATATTTGCTCTTACGTCGAAAATCCATCCATTCTGGATAAATTACATATAAAAATCGATGGATTGTTCCCGCCAAAACATCGTCACATTTATTACATTTTATTTTTAGATCTTTTACTGCCTTCCCAGTTGGAGCCAATAGCCATACATATTCGTCTTCTTTGTTGTAATAATCGACGATTTCTTTGATTATTGTAGATTTTCCGGTTCCTGGAAATCCGGATATTAACGAAAATTTATAATGAATAGCCTTATAAATCGCCTCCTTTTGATTTCGAGTTAAGGTTAATATTGGATCAATCGTTTTGTTTTTTTCATAGCTTTCAAAGTTATATGAATTAGATTCTTCTTCATAAAAAGTTTCAATGATTCTATCGCCGGTATTTTTTTCCAGTTCTATAAAATTTTGCATACTGTAATAAATAACACCATTGTTGTTGACTTTCGCAAAATATGATTGAATATCTTCAATTGTAATATGATATTTTTTCCAGTCGAACTCTTTCAAATCGCGATCTATTCGATATTTTTGCACATAATATTGTCCTGCTTTTTTTATAAAATAATAGTATATCCAACCTACGATTATTGCATTACGTATATTTGGAAATTTTTCGTATAAGTTTTGGTAATTTCCATATTTTTGAGCCAATTCGTCTACTATTTGCATTGTTTGTGTAAAGGTTAATAGCTGTTTTGATTCATTCAAAAAGTTGAATGGATTTAGTAGTATTTCTGAAAAATGGCAATCGTTATTATTGTCATATTTGCTGTCTTGTAGAATCTTGGTTAGTGTTTTTAATGAAATTTTTTTTTTGAGAATATTCTCTACCATATTATTAAATTCTTCCTTGGTTTCACAATATTTTTTTATTTTATTCTTTTTATTATCAAATTTGGATATTACCCAAAAAACTTGCTTTGGATTATGCGCCTTTTCATATAAATCTTCTATTTTTTTGTCTTTGAATTTATAATCCTTTTTACTAGGATCTAATTCTATTGTTTTAGTATTCATACAACAATATAGTTATTGAGTTCTTTTTAATCAATTTTACTTGATTAACTATAATATATAAAATGAATTATAAAATATATGAAAATGTATTAACTGAAGAAACAATAAACCATATATTATCCAGTGTCGATGAAAAACAATATCATAATGGTCGTGTTGGTGCGGGGAAACGGGTGAATTTGAAACAAAAGAATCGTAAAGATCTATTTATTAATGATGTTACACTACTTTCGTATATAGACAATATTGTATATTCCAGTTTATATGAAGATATAAAGGAGAATTTTTGTGATATAAAATTCCGCGAAAAATGGAAGTTGGGAAAATACTTAGGAGAAGAAAATGCTTTTTATAATATGCATCGCGATAATAGTGATGAAACAGCGTATAGATGCACATCAATGATCATTGCACTTTCAAATCCAGATGAATATACTGGTGGCGAGTTTTGTTTTGATAAGTTGAATATTGAAATGAAACTGAATAAAGGAAGTGCACTTGTATTTGATTCTTCTATGTATCATCATGTAAATACTATAACTGCGGGAAAGCGAATGGTTCTTGTATCTTTTTTCTTTAACGACGAAGGAAGAAAGATTAAAAAGAATTTTATTCCTAGCGAAACGTTCACCCACTATAAACCCCATCTAAAATCCATTAAAATAGATTACAGTGATTTAGATGCTGCAAATAAAATACCGATTAAAACTCATGTGGCAAATCGGCGATTTGGTGATGTCGATTATTCGGATAAGGGGTGTGAACACACATGGACTGATTCCAGTGATTACTGGTTAGAGGAAAATAACTCTGATATACTTTTTGTCACCTTTGCTGGTATGGGATGGAAGGATTCCATACCTACATTTATTTTCCATAATTTTCTGAAGTCATACACAAATATTGATAAACTTTTCTTGCGAGACATTAATTGTAGATATTATTTGACCGGATTAAAGCATACGACAAATTCTTTAGAAGACACGGTTCAATTAATCAAAAATATAATCTTGAAAAAAAATTACAAAAAAGTAATTGCATTGGGGTGTTCTGCCGGAGGATTTGCTGCTATTTTATATGGCGAATTAATTAAATTTGACAAGGTGCTCGCTTTTTCGCCCCAAACAGTATTGAACCACAAGAAAGATACTATGATCGGAGATAAATATAATGCTCCAAAAACCTGTCAATGGTTGACAAATAGACAAAACGCCCAAAGTGATCTTTATAAAAAATCACTTGATTTGAATAATTTCCGCCCTTTCCGTAGTAATATTGATATTCACTATTCAGTAAACGCAAATATTGGGATTGATAAACTTCATGCATTATATTTAGAAGATGGTGACAAATGTAGGGTATTTGAGTATCCTGGAAATGATCACATGGTTGCATTAACCTTACGCAATAATGGTAAATTAAAAGAATTGATTGATAGAGAGCTTGTCAGCGATGAAGTGGTTCTGGAAGATGTAGTTGTCATGGAAGACGAAGTTGTTATAGAAGAAGGTGTTTCTGAGAATTGATTTCTAGTATTTTAAGTTATATAAATTGAATTTTTATATAATCTTATCAATATGAATAAAAAACCTACTACACTCAATGAAGTTTTTGAACAAAGAGAGAAAATGAACATGGATGGATTTTCTCAAGAAATACCCGAACAAGTGGAGTTCTTAGTAAATTGTGCAAAGTCTGCAAATGTGAAAAATATAATGGAAATAGGATTTAATGCCGGGCATTCTTCGGAGTTGTTTCTCAAGACAAATCCTGATGTAAAGGTGACAAGTTTCGATATTTGTGGATATAATTGTGTGCGTGTAGGTAAAGCCTTTATAGATGAAATGTTTCCAAACAGACACACATTAATTAAAGGCAATAGTTTGGAAACAGTGCCACAACATGAACCGGAAGACAATGTTAAATACGACATTATATTTATAGATGGTGGTCATCACTATCCTATTGCAAAAGGAGATTTGATTAATTGCAGACGTTTAGCACATAAGGATACAATTGTTATTTTAGACGATACAGTAAAAGATGAGAAGTTGATTTGCCATTGGAACAAGGGACCAAATCAAGCATGGTCAGAAGCAATAGAGTGGAATGTGGTTGTTCAAGACGGTTACAGTGATTTTGGTCGTGGTCGCGGACAAAGTTGGGGTAGATATCTTATTTAAAATTCAAAATAAAATTGAAAATTAAATGGGTAGGTTAAAAAAATAAAAATGGCGGTTCGTTATCACGTGCTAGAGGCTCGTGACAATATTCGACAAAAAGTATTATTTATTGTATTTGCGATTTTTGTTATTTTTATGGCGAATACGTTTGTAGTTTTGTGTATTAAGCGTAAATATGGAGAATATAATGGCCCCTTTTTCCAAGGTGTATGCGAACCTTGGTGGGAAGATAATAGCGACCCCTATATACATGATTCTGGTCCAAATATTTACGCCATGTGTGGACCCAAAAAAATGGTTTATAATTATGTTAACGAAACCTATGTTTTCTCGGGTTATATTCAATATTGTTCGATTGCTAATTACCCAACACCTTCTCCAAATGTATACAGCTATGAATTTATAAATTAAATGATAAACATATATATATGTCACATAACTTTGAATGTCCATATGAAGAAGCCAAAAAGGAATGGAAAAGGCTTGTGGATAAAGATGCTAAACCGTGTCCCGACGATTTTCCTGAAAAATTAAAACCGCTTTGGAAAGGATTTCTTGAATATAGTTCGTCGCCATTAAAGGTCGGATACCAGCATTTAAATAAAATTAATAAAATTAATAAAATTAAGAATGTGCCAAACGTCTAACATCTGTCATATTGCGTATATTCGGTTCAATTCGTATTTCTTTTACCTTTTTGTTTTTGAAGACTTGATGCATTATATGCGGAAAACAACTCATATTTCCTATGTGATAATCACAATTGGCTAAGTATTTGAGTGTATTATAGTTAGCCTCTTTGCTATTTCCCAATACCTTATCGCGTAATATAACAGTGACGCCATTATTGACGAATACTTTATTACATTCGTATTCGTCATAGTCAAATACTACACTTTTATATTTTTTCATTTCGTCAGTTAGTTTATTCATGTTGTAATGATCCGATAAAATCACTACATCAACGTCAAAAATTTTGTGACGCTTCAACTCTTCTGTAAGTTTTGCAAGTAGAGAATTAAATGTATTCATAGTTCTCGGATTTGGACGGTCAGAAAATAATTGATTCACGTAATCGTCTCGCCTAAAGTGCATAATTGCCAATTTATTTTTGGAAAATGGAATATAATCCCACTCAGGCTGTGAATAGGGGACCTCTATTTCTTTTATTATTTTTTGGTCGTTTGTCCAATTAAACAATTTTGTTACTATTGGTCGTTTTTGATAATTTATTATATATGAACCAGCATTAACATACATAATTTTATTTCTGGGATAATCGTTGAAAAAGTTCCTATCATATAAAAGCAACTCAACCAGTGTCTGAAACTGAATGTTAATAAGATCGTCTTTTTTTAGATTGTCGTCTTTTTCAATAAACGCGAACCCCGGAAAATCATACATGGTTAAATATTTACCAGATCCATGACTTGAATTATTGTAAGAGTATGTTTCGTTGTTTATTGGTTTGAATTCTGTATTTGCAAAATTCAAGAGCTTATACAATCTTTCGAATCTTTGAATGAAATCGCCCAATCCTATTGTCGCCATTGTTAAATATTTTATAGGCGAACTGGTTATAGACGTTGATTCGGTATTGACGCTTTTGGGTGCTTTATGATTATTTATATTATTTATATTATTAGTCGTCAGACCTTTTTTAAGATATTCGTCAATTTCGTCTTCGTTTAGTAAAACATAGTTGAATGGAATAACATTTTTCAACATTTCCTCGTAGTTTTCCATTGTTTTCATTATTTTGTCGCCATTTTTTTTATGATAGTCTGCAAATATTGACCTTAATTGTTGATTGTTGTGACCATGTTCCTTGAATGTTTGATAATATAAATCATTGCCGAAAACTTCTTTTAAATAGGCGTGATTGTGAAAATTGTAAATTATAAAGTTTTCCAAATTTACTTCCACATTTTTCATATTTGGTTTGACTATTATTCCCAAAACCTTCTTATTGTTGGGTATTTCTTTAGATACCATATAACATTCTTTATTCATTATTCGAAAGAAAAGGTTTTCTGACACCAAACCACATATTTCTGGAGTGTAATAAGAGGTTATATGAAATGATGTAGTGTCTTTTATATTTTTGAATTTGTTGAATATAAGTTTATCTAATGTAAATACATACAAATCCATTATATTTTCGCAATAAGTATATGTTTACACAACATTTATATTTCCAGTTTTTTCCACGCTTGCAACGGCTTTCTGAACATTCGCTCATTTCTATATACTATTCCCTCTGATAGCAATCCGGCGGTCCACGCAAACTCGCTTATACTGCACACCATTATGGGTGCTTTGACCAAACTCAAATGTGCGATTCTCCAGTCTCCTTCTAAACAAAAGTCCAAATTATTGTCGTTTAAATCCAATATTTCTTGAAAGTCTTGCTTTTTCCCTTGTGAAAATATGACAATCTTCTTATTGGAATCATATGTTTTCCTCAAAAAGTTTATTACCTTTAAATAAAAATGGTTATCATCATAACGTTGTTTCCAATGTCGATACGGTGTTCCATCATTATTTTTCTTACCCCAAGCATCTATACATCCAACATCTCCGCGGCGAATGTGAATAGCAATGTCGCATTCTACTGGCTCTGGCTTCCACGTTGAATAATAGTGTTCGCGTATTTCTTTGATTACTTTTTCATTGAAGTAATTGTCTACATTATTTCCCTGTGCTTTATCACAATGTCGACTATATCTTATTTCTGGTTCACGTGAAATATCGTCGTCTTTATCCGATTTTAAACCACAAAAATCTGATGCTATTTCCGAATGCTTATCACCTTTAAATCTAGTGAATCTATATATACAATCATTGTACCTGGCTAAAGCAAAAGCAGACATTTGAGCAGAATATTGCGAACCAAAACGATCGTTCTTTCCAGATACCATTAATATTAATTTATTCGAATGTGTTATTTTATCACCAAACCACGCTTCACCGTCTACGAAGGTTGGTCTTTTCATTTCTTTTATATAAATTATAATACGAGTATTAAATTTTGAGTCCTTCCTATTGGTTCAAATATAAATTTAAAAATAAAAGATAGTTTATATTTGAAATTATGCGTATTCGTTATTATTGGATTAATTTAGACTCTGCAAAATCACGATACAACAACATGATTAGTGAATTCGAAAAAAATGGAATAACTAATCATACCAGGATCTCTGCTTACCCTAGTATTGGTGAAACTAAAAGACTTAAAGAAAACGCTTGTTGCCGATCTCATTTACAAGCCGTAATGCATTTTTTGCTTAATTCAAACGATCCGTATGCCTTAATATGCGAAGACGACCTCACATTCGAATTAAAACAATATTGGAAAAAAAGCGTCGAAGAGGTAGTTAATGAAGCACCTAGCGATTGGGGAATCATTCAACTAGCCACTATTCTCCAGCGTATTGAAGAGAAAACCGGAAAATTGGATACGTATTTCAAATGGAGTGACCAACGTTCATCGTCCTGTTTGGCTTGGGTTATTCATCGTAAATGTGCCGTGGATTTACTAAATACATATTTAAGTCACAAAAACATTTACGAATTTGCAACACCAGATTGTTGGAGTAGTGGGGTTTATATTCGCGTAGACAAGAATACTAAATACACCAGCTACACATACAAATATCCTATGTTTATCTATCCTGATGACAATGATTCGCAACTCGATAATAGTTTGTCGTTGCACGTAGCTTGTAAGAGAGAAGTTATTCAGTTTTTGAAAAAATCATTGGTAAAACAAATACCAACTCCAGTTCTGACTCAACAAGCAGAACACAATATTAACTCAAAAATATTAACCTCGATTCCACCAAAAAGTGGATTTGGTGCAAATTATCTTTGGAATTTGTGCTTTTTGATTCATTGTAGAACAACTGGTTCTATATATTATCATACGTCCATTGAAAACAGTATAATTTTAAACATTTGTTCATCAAAAAAACAAGATTGTTCACTCAAGCAAGAATATAAACAAATAGAATACAAACTAGATGAAAAAAAAAAAATTAGACGAATTTACAGGATTCGCTTTACAGAACAACCTAAAAGATATCAATGTGAAAAATATAGAAAAAGACATGACAAATAAATTTAAATCATTCCAAAAAGAAGATGTTAGTTCCAAAATTTTAACAGAAATTCGAACACTATATTACCAAACCCCAAAACCAAAACCAATAGATTGTGATATTGCCGTTCATATTAGAAGAGGAGATGTGACAACAACCCAAAATTATCAAAGATTTTGTCCAATATCTTATTATGAAAACATGTTGGACTCTATCATAGAAACTCATTTTAAAAACAAATCACCGAAAATTGTGATTTTTTCATTGGGAGAAGAAACCGATTTTATAGAATTAAAAAAATATAATAATATCATTTTCATGCTAGAAACTAATCTAATGGAGGCATTTCATACAATGGTAACAGCACCACACTTTTTAATGGGATATAGTGCTTTATCATGTGCTGCTGCGTTGCTATCAGCTAATACGGTATATTATACACGAAGCGAAACCTGGATTAAGCAATGTATACCAAGATTAAATCATTGGATTGATTATACACAAATAGATATGATGAAAAAGGAACCAACCACAAATGAAATACAAACCACAAATGAAATACAAACCACAAATGAAATACAAACCACAAATGAAATACAAACCACAAAT
>MDTA01128728.1_pt1 | contig 59233 bp, 77 predicted proteins | sample 811151 | NCBI WGS metagenome assembly MDTA01 (sample SAMN05326648, study PRJNA326480) | marine metagenome | isolation source: seawater | place: Indian Ocean: South | collected 2010 | reverse complement strand
TTTATATCTTGTCTAATTGGATATTCATGATTTTTCCTTGCATAAATTTCTTGAGCTGTATCACCAGCAAGAAATTCTAATAGTTGTATTGCATTAGCTTTGTTTTTTGCATTTTTTGTTACGAATCCTCCACTTATGTTTATGTGTGAACCTCTATTATCTTGATTTGGAAATAGTACTTTTATTTGTTTGGCATACGACTTCTCGGTTTCTTTTTTTGATGAAATCCATTTACCTAAGTAATACGTATTAGCAATAGTGACATCACATTTTCCGAGTACAACCGCTGTCATCTGCCCTCTATCATTGCCCTTTGGTTCTCTGGAGAAGTTTTTTACAACACCTTTCGCCCAATCTAATGCCGCTTGTTCTCCATGGTGAAATATCAGTGACGCAAGTAATGACTGATTATAAATATTACTTGATGACCTGATACATACACGCCCCGTAAGTTTTTCATCAGCTAAATTCTCATAGTTCATAATTTTTACTGGATTAATTGCAGTTGGGTTATACATAATTACCCTTGATCGTACGGACAGACCATACCAATGGCCATCCGTATCTCTCAAGTTTTTAGGTACTAGTTGATTTAATAATTTTGAGTCTATTTTCTGAGAGATGTTTTTTAATTTGGCATCATGTAAATTTCCTGCATCCACTGTAATTAATAAATCAGCGGGACTATTTTCCCCCTCATCTACTATCTTTTTAATGAGTACTTTTGTTTTAGCAGTTAAGATATTAACTTTAATTCCTGTATCATTTTCAAAAATATCAATTAAAGGTCTTATCAGATGCTCTTTTCTAGCAGTATATAAATTTACTTCTTCTGCAATTGCGTGACTTAAGCAGCCAGTAATAAGAACAGCTGGTACAATAATATAAATGTAAATAAATTTTTTAAACATTGTAAATAAGAATGATAATCATTATTATCAAGATATTAATAAATTACGAGCAATTTTCAAGCAGAATTATCACGAATTATTCATAATCGATTATTTTTACAAGAGTAGAATACATGGTATAGTTTTCTTTAAATTCTAATAGGGTAATAAAATGATGATGTCAGACCTGCAAGGTAAGATATGGATGAACGGTGATTTACTTGAGTGGTCAGACGCAAAAATCCATGTTCTTACACATACACTTCATTATGGAACTGGAGTTTTTGAGGGCGTAAGAGCCTATGAAACATCCACAGGTCCAGCAATATTTAGATTAGAGGATCATACAAAAAGATTGTTTGATTCTGCTAAATTAATTGGCATGAAAATTCCTTACAGTGCCGAGGAATTAAATAGCGCACAAGTAGAAATTGTAAAAATCAATAATTTAGATAATGCCTATATTAGGCCAATGTGTTTTTATGGCTCAGAGGGTATGGGTTTAAGAGCGGATAATCTTAAAGTTCATTCATGCATTGCTGCCTGGGATTGGGGTTCATACCTCGGGGACGACAAGATTAGAAATGGTATAAAAGTTAAAGTAACGGATTTTCCTAAAAGATGTGAAAAAAGCATGCTGCACAAAGCAAAAGCATCTGGAAATTATCTTTACTCTATGTTGGCATTGAAAGATGCTCTTAATTCTGGATATGATGAGGCATTAATTTTAGATGTACACAACAATGTTAATGAAGGATCAGGAGAGAATTTTTTTATGGTTAAAGAAAATACTCTTTATACACCCAAAGATCAGACGGTATTGAACGGAATTACAAGGCAAACAATAATGGAAATTGCAGTAGATTTAGGTTTTAGAGTAATCGAGAAGGATATTTCTGTTGACGATGTAAAAAATTCAGATGAATCATTTTTTACAGGAACGGCGGCAGAGGTGACGCCTATAATCCAAGTAGATGATACAATGATTAGTGATGGTGTACCCGGATCGATGACCAAAAATATACAAAATGAATATTTTAACCTAATCAGAGGTAAAACATTAAAATATGATCACTGGCTTACGAGAATTTGATAATGTTTAAAAAGAAAAACATACTTGTCGTTGGAGACATTATGCTAGATAAGTATAGTCATGGTAATGTCAGTAGAATATCACCAGAGGCTCCTGTTCCTATTGTTGACATCAAAAAAACTATCTATAAGCCAGGAGGCGCATCGAACGTTGCACAAAACTTATCGGCACTTGGTATGAATGTAACCTTGCTTGGTATCACCGGTGACGACCCTGAACTTAAAGAGCTCATAAAAGTCATCAGACATACAAATATTAGATTTGATCCTGTTAAAGATATATCAATTAGAACAACATTAAAATCTAGAATAATTGGTAACGACCAGCATTTGATGCGGCTTGACCATGAGGATAAAAATAAATCAAGTATGCATAATTCATTATTAAATAAACTAAACAAATATATTGATAATACTGATTTAATTATTTTGTCTGATTACGATAAAGGAACTATCAAGCCTATCGCAAAAAAAATAATCAATCTAGCGAATGAAAATAATATCAAAGTTATTATTGATCCAAAGGGAATAGATTATTCGATTTATAAAGGAGCATTCTTGGTAAAACCAAATGAGTTAGAGTTTGAGACAATTGTTGGCAAACCGAAAAATAATAAAGATATGATACAAAAAGGCAAGGAATTAAAAGATTCACTCAATCTCAATGCACTTCTGTTGACCCTTGGAAAAAACGGAATGATACTATTTGATAAAAAAACAGTTATAACTTTTCCCACTTCTCAAAAGGAAGTATATGATGTTACAGGTGCCGGAGATACGGTTATCTCTGTACTCGCAGCTTCTTTGTCATCAAACAAAACTCTCAAAAAATCATGTGAGTTAGCAAATATTGCTGCAGGATTATCTATCCAACATCTAGGTACTGTTAGTGTAAGTAAATCTGACTTGAATAATGCAATTAAAAAACTCTAAACTTGTAAAAAATCTTGAAAAGCTTAAATTGATTGTTGAAAATCTGCAACTTAAGCATAAAACTGTAGTTTTTACAAATGGATGTTTTGATTTAATTCATCCGGGTCATATATATATTTTAGAACAAGCAAAAGCAGAAGGCGATACACTTATTGTAGGATTAAATTCTGACGAGTCTATAAAAAAATTTAAATCAGAATCCAGACCTATATGCAATCAAGATGATAGGGCATATGTACTATCAGGACTCTCATGCGTTGATTACATTTTTATTTTTAACGAAAGTACACCTGAAAAATTAATCATGAATATATCTCCTGATGTTTTAGTTAAAGGAAAAGATTATCAAATAAAAGATATAGCAGGATCTGATTTTATGCTAGAGAAAAATAAGAGAATTAAGCTAGTTGATATCATAGAGGAGAAGTCAACTTCGAATATTGTGAATCAAATTAAAAAATCTAGCTCTTAAGTATTTTTTTGATTTCAGTTTTTACATCATCTATTGTAATCAATTTCATCGCATTTGGGTCTCTGACTCTCTGCCCCCACTTTACTGTATCTATGCTTTGACTTGAAAATTTTTCAAGTGCTTTATTGTATTTATTGATAACATAATCAAGTCTTTGATATGGACCGGTTCTTTGAGGATTAGATGTAGCGTACAATCCAATTATTGGGATGTCCACCATCCTAGCCATATGTAAAGTTCCTGAGTCTGGTCCAATGTATAACTTGCTTAAATTAAGAACACAGAGCATTTCAGTGAGACTCGTTTTATTTACTAAATTCAAAGCACTTGACGTTTCTCTATAACATTTATGTAAATTGGCTAACTTATCATCACTGGTCTTCCCTAGGATAACTGTATTTAATGAATATTCATTCTTACAATACTCAGATATTGTCGCGTAATTATCATAATCCCATTCTCTAAAATTATTTGAGCGTACACTAGTGTATGGATTTATTGTAATAAAAGGACGTAATTCATTTAGTTTGTATTTGAGTATAAAACTATTATTATTCAGAAGTAACTTATCACATTGCCAGTCGAGAACTCTCTTTTTTATATTAATTTTTTCAAGAAATGCAAAAAAGTGATCTAGTACATGAGAGCCCGAAGTATCTATATCATTAAAAGTTACGTTAACTCTACCATTTATCACATTAGCTATTAATTTTGACCTAAGAGACTTCTGCATATGTAACACTACGTCAAAATTCTTATTTATAAAGGAATTTCTCATATTCATGAGAGAATCCAGTGTATTATTTTTATCAAGGATAATAAAGTCTATATTCTCTAAATTCTTCACTAGTTGATATTCTGTTTTTCCAATAACCCAGGTTATTCGTGATTTTTTATAGATGCTTCTTATTGTAGAAATAATTGGTATAATATGAGTTACATCTCCAATTGAAGATAATCTTAGAATACAGATTGATATTGATGTATTATTTTCTTTGACCATATGATAAAAACAAGATACGGTTCAATTGTCTCACATAAATTTAACTCTGAGTATATCTGTTACGACTCATCTATCCAACCAATTCTTAAGGATAGAATACTCTCTTCGCTAGCTACCGACGACTACAGGCTAACGAATAATTCGAACTTTTTAGATTTAAATAATGGACTTATTAAAAAGCATTTTTGCCGCAAGGGACTGATGTACATTTTTAGTGATAATTATATATATAATGGCTTAAAAAAAACTCGCCCCGTTAGAGAGTTGACTAATTATATTGATTTCAATCATCTAATTGAAACATCAAATAATGATTGGATAATTAACAAAATAGAGCTATGTTTTCCCGTATTTGCATATATAAAAAGAAATTATCTTTTCTATAAGGGTGATATAGTTCTCTCGAAAATTTTAGGCAAGACTCTAGATAAATATCTTATGGAAAATAATCGATTGAATATTGAAGAGCAATTGGGGTTCTGTTTTGGTTTCTTATTTGAGAGAGGTATATATAACTTCGATATGAATCTAAAAAATATAATATTTAACGAGGATACGAATAAATTATCTTTTATAGATTTCGATAAACTTTGGATAAAACCGTCCCTCAGAAAATCAAGTAAATACTCACTAAAAGTAATAAATAAGTTCGAGAGTTCACTTGAGAAAAACAATCTCAAGTCAAGTTTTAGATGGAGCGAATTTATTAACTCTCTTAGCCAGTGATATGGTTTTCTATTTTTTTTAAGTACTCATCAATAATAGATTTTTTTGACAATGCTAATTTCAAAGCATTTTCCTCGAAAATTGCTTTTTTAGATTTAGATCGAAAAAGTTTTTCAAAGATATTTTTCAGCATTTCAGGTTTCTGACACATTATGAGTGCATTATTTTTGAGAAATTCTTCTGTTTCTTCCACAAAATTATACATATAGGGACCAACGATAATTGCCTTTGAATGAATTGCTGCCTCCATAAAAGAGTGACCTCCCACATCTACGAAGGAGCCTCCAAATATTGTAAATTCTGAGTATTTGATTAAGTTTGTCATCTCACCTATTGTGTCTGCTATATATATTTGTGTAGAGTTTCTAATTTTTTCATTCTTACTTCTAATTGCTAGATTTATGCCAGATAAAGGAATATCTGATAATATATCACCTAATCTTTCTGGATGCCTAGGAGCTACTACAAGGAGATATTTATTAGACTTAAGTTTTAACCACTCCTTAATTATAATTATTTCCTCTCTATGATGTGATGATGCAAGTAGTACATACTTTTTCTCTATTATCTTTTTTGAATCAGTATCTTCGTTTACTAGTGCATGTTTAATATTTCCAACTGAGCTAACTTTCTTTTCACTGACGTATTCAAGGAAAGACTCCATGTCCTTTTCTGATTTGCAATATATATGATCCACTTTATTGAGTGTTCTTTTATAAATATCTTTTGAGAGAAACCCAAGAACGCCTTGAGGTTTATTAAATCTTGCGTTGATACTAATGATATTCTTATTATTTTTTTTACATAGATAATACAAGTTTGGCCATATTTCAGTCTCAATTATTATTAATAATTTTGCAGAAATAGACCCCACAAACCTCTTAGTAGCAAAAAAAAAGTCTAGCGGAAGATAATAATGATCTATTTGTTTGAGGTTAGATTCTTTCCATACATATTCAGATGATGGTGTATTTGAGGTTATTAAAATCCTATCGTAACCTTTACTTATTAGACATTTTGCGACATTAATTGCTATTTTTATTTCACCAACGGAAGCTGCATGAAGCCATATAGAATAACTATTACTAATTTTTTTACCGAATATCTTAGCGTGTATATATGATAATTTTGTTGAATTCTTTATTGTATAAAAAAGAAGTTTTATAAAAATGAATGGGGATAGTAAATATAATAGTAAATTATATTTAAACATTACCAAATCAGGTAAGAATTTACTTTTCTCAGGGATGACACATCTAAGTTATTCAGAAGGTGATCTAAAGTCAACTCACTATACAAATATTTCATCATTGCATCCTTCGCTCCTGCTAGAGATTTTAGATAATCTACTTTAGCTCTCAAGACTTGAGTATCAGTATATATACCTTTATCATATCCACTTTGTGCATTCTGGTATTTTTTTGAATTTGTTTTAAATATTCTCAAAGATGTTTTATATATTTCTTTATTTGCGTTGTATGCATTGAAATTATTTATTATTTCTTTCCTGATATATCTTTTATTATTTTTGTAATCGAGTCTAGCCTTCTGATATTTTAATCTAGCTTCTTTTATTTTTGATGATTGATATCCACCATTGAATATCGGGAAATTTAACACAAATGATATTGTAGAGTCCTCTCTTGTAGTTGCACCAAATTGTGAACCACCTTGTGTAATGTCAATATAATCATATTCCGCTACGATATCTACTGTTGGAAAATGTCTAGACTTCTGAGCCGAGATTTCATTTCTATTGATATTCATGCTTTGTTTAGACATTTTAATTGAATTGTTATTGACATATGCTGAATTGATTAAATCATCTAAAACAAATAGGCGATGATCAAGTTCTGACAATTTAATATCGTTGATATCATTAAGTTCTTTCCCTGAGAATACATACACATCGTTCTTTATCTCTAATAGTTGATTTTTACTAATTGTCAGGTCATTAATAGACATTTCATAATCATTTCTAAGAGCTTGATAATCTTCAACGGACATACTCCCATTTTGGAATAATTTTTTTGCTGAGGTAAGTATCGACCTATGAAATTCATTTTGAGCTTCACTCACTTCAACAAATGCTTGTGACCTTATAAGATTGAAATAATGTCTAATAGATTCTAATATCAAAGTTGAGTCTGCATTGGTTTTATTTATCTCATTTTGAAGAAGAACACTTTTAGCTTTTTTAATCTCATCAAATACATATAAATGCAGAAGAGGCTGGCGTACAGTTAAGTTATAAGTATCTCTATCGTAGTCAGAGGGATTATATACACCCAGTGATTTATAGCGCTCAATTGTAGTCTCTGATGCCCTTGCATTAAAATTAATGTCTGGGAAAACGGTTGATCTAGTTTGCTTTAGAGATTCATTAGCGATGTTTACATCTAACTCGTTATCTAGTATCTCAATATTATGAATTTTAGCTCTTTCGTATAAACTAATTAAGTCTGTTGCATGACTGTTAATTGATATGAATGCTATTACTAAAATTATTTTTTTCATTTGTATTTTTCTAGTGATGGATCTACATCATCAGACCATTTTTCTAAACCGCCTGTGAGATTGTATAAATTCGTAGTAATACCATTTTGCTCCAAATATAACGCAACTGTTCTGCTACGAATTCCATGATGACAAACTATCACATATTCTCCTGCATCTTTGAAATAATCAATTGAATCAGGAATTTTTCCCATTGGGATATGAGTACTTTTTTCTATATGACATTTATCAAATTCCCATTGTTCTCTGACATCTATAATCTTCAAAACTGGATTCGAGTCTATCATTTCTTTAACTTCTATAGGCGTTTTTTCTTCCATTATTTTTCCATTATTAGATCAGACTGTGATGTTACTATATTTTTACTTACTGTGTAACCATTTCTTGTATTATCTATTATTACTCCTTCTGCGTAGGGAGACTTACTTTGCCATAAGAATACAAACGCTTTCGCATTTTCACCTAAATATTTGAGAAAGAAGTCATAGGATTTGACTGAACAGGTGAAGATGACTTTTGTATATTTTTGTATCTTATCAAGGTCTTTGAATATATTTTCTTTGTACAAATATAGTTTTTGCCTATTATGACTGTACATATCTAAATTATCTTTACTAGTTTGATAAAGTGCATTATCACACTCATATGCTGATACGGTATTTGTTAGATATGATATACATTCAGTCAAATACCCACTACCAGTACCAATTAATAAAACACTATCATTTTTGTGGAATTGCATATCTTGGATAATCTTTCCCTCACAAGATGGAGGCAACATGGAGTTACTCTCTTTCAGTGGTATCGCAATGTCACAATAAGAGAAGCTTTTGTAGGGTTCAGGCACAAAATTCTCTCTCTTTACCTTTTTAATGACTCTCAACACCTTTTCATCTAGAATGTTATTACTCCTATAAATTTGGCAGAGATGTTGATTAATGTTCATCTCACGATTATAGCTAGGTTTGTGTTAGTATTGAACTGATGTGAGAGACTTAAATGAGAGAAAATAAAATTAACCTTGATGAATACAAAGAAAACTATCCAAATTCGCAAAAATCTTATAAAAAAATCTATGATTTAGATGTTCCATATAGAGCAATTACTATTTCAGATACCTCAGGAGACAATAGAATATTTCATGTTTATGATACTACTGGCCCTTACACTGACCCTAATTATAAGATTAATCTTCAAGCAGGACTTCCAAAAAAAAGAGATGAATGGATTCTTGATAGGAGCACAAAATATTACTCGAATGAAACCTTAAAAGAAAATATTACTCAGTTGACTTATGCAAAGAATGGAATAATTACAAAAGAGATGGAGTTCGTTGCGGCTAGAGAGTCCAGTTATTCATCTTCGCTTGAGACTGAGATTACTCCTGAGTTTGTTCGAAGCGAAATTGAATCCGGTAGAGCAATAATCCCATCTAATATAAAGCACCCAGAATTGGAACCGATGATTATTGGTAAAAACTTTCTCACTAAGGTTAACGCTAATATAGGTAACTCACCTGTTAAGTCTAATATTGAGGAAGAGCTTGATAAGTTGCTCTGGGCTGTTAGATGGGGAGCAGACACAGTTATGGATTTATCAACAGGTAAAAATATTTTTGAAACAAGAGAGGCCATAATAAGAAACTCTCCTGTTCCTATCGGTACAGTCCCTATTTATGAAGCATTAGAGAGAGTGAATGGAAAAGCTGAAGATTTAAATTATGAAATTTTCCGTGACGTTATCGTATCACAGGCTGAGCAAGGAGTAGATTATTTTACAATTCATGCAGGATTAAAATTAAGTTTTATTCCAACAACAACTAAAAGAGTTACAGGCATCGTTTCACGAGGGGGTTCTATTATTGCTAAATGGTGTTTAGCACATCATAAAGAGAATTTCTTGTACGAAAATTTCGAAGATTTGTGCGACATTATGAAGAGATACGATGTGGCTTTTTCATTAGGCGATGGTTTGCGTCCTGGTTCTATAGCAGATGCGAATGATGAGGCTCAGTTTTTAGAACTAAAAACTTTAGGAGAATTGACACAAAAAGCAAGATCTAAGGGTGTTCAAGTTATGATTGAGGGCCCAGGTCATGTTCCATTAAATAAGATCAAGGAAAATGTAACTTTAGAGGAAGATTATTGTGATGAAGCACCTTTCTATACTCTAGGGCCTCTAGTTACTGATATAGCACCTGGGTATGATCATATAACGTCAGCTATTGGAGCAGCTAATATTGGATCCTATGGAACTTCTCTTTTGTGTTATGTAACTCCTAAGGAGCATTTGGGCTTGCCGAACAAGGAGGATGTTAAGGATGGTCTTGTCGCCTATAAGATTGCTGCACATGCATCTGATATATCAAAAGGCCATAGTTTTGCAGTTGAAAGAGATAATGAATTGTCCAAAGCCCGATTTGAATTCAGATGGACTGATCAATTTAATTTATCGCTCGATCCTTATAAATCAAAGGAATTTCATGATGAAACTCTCCCTCAGGAAAGTGCTAAGACCGCTCACTTTTGCTCGATGTGTGGACCAAATTTTTGCTCTATGAAAATCACTCAAGATATTCGTGAGTATGCCTCGAAACATAATATCAAAGATATTAAAGTTGCTGTGGAAATAGGCATGAAAGAAAAATCAAAGCAATTTGCTGAATCAGGAAATAAATTATATATTAAAAAATAATTATTTTTGAGATGCTTTAAGAGCTTGATCTAAATCATCAACAATATCATCTATATTTTCTAGCCCAATAGATAATCTTACTAAATCCTCAGGTACACCTGCGGCTTTTAGCTCATCTTTAGAAAGCTGTCTGTGTGTTGTGCTAGCTGGATGACATGCTAGTGATTTTGCATCACCAATATTAACGAGTCTTGTAATAAGCTTAAGGTTATCGATGAACACTCCACCTTTTTTCATACCGCCTTTTATGCCAAAGCTAAGCACACTCGATGCTTTACCATTCATAAGTTTTTTTGTTAGCTTATATTCTTTATGAGATTCTAGACCAGGATAATTCACCCATGTAACACATTTATGACTTTCTAAGAATTCAGCGACTTTTTTAGCATTTTCACAGTGGCGATCCATTCTTACAGGAAGCGATTCAATACCTTGTAATATTAAAAAGCTGTTGAATGGAGATATTGCTGCTCCCATATTTCTCAGAGGTACTACTCTCGCTGCACCAATAAAGGCTGCTTCACCCATAGCTTCCGTAAAGACTACACCGTGGTAAGACATATCTGGAGTATTTAGTCTTTTAAATTTTGTTTTGTGCTTTGCCCAAGGGAATTTACCTGAATCAACAATAACCCCTCCAATGGTAGTACCATGACCACCCATATATTTTGTTAATGAGTGAACAACTATATCAGCTCCATGCTCAATAGGTCTAAATAAGTAGGGTGATGGTACAGTATTATCTACTATCAGAGGTATATTATTTTTGTGAGCAATTCGAGCTATTTCAGGAACATCAACAACATTAGCAGCCGGATTACCGATTGATTCACAAAAAATTGCTTTAGTTTTTTTATCTATTAATTTTTCAAGACTAGGGATATCATCATGATCTCCAAATTTTACGTCTACACCAAAACGAGGTAGTTGATGAGCAAATAATGTATATGTCCCGCCATAAAGCGTACTAGTACTAACAATATTGTCTCCAGCCTCACAAATAGTCATGATTGCGTAAGTTGTAGCTGCTGATCCTGAAGCAAGTGCTAAGTCACCGATTCCGCCTTCCATCGCAGCAACTCTCTTCTCGAGAACATCAGATGTAGGGTTCATGATCCTAGTATAAATATTACCTGCTACTTTCAGGTCAAACAGATCTGCTCCATGTTGAGTATCATCAAAGGAATATGATGTCGTTTGATATATTGGTACTGCAACTGATTTTGTTGTTGGTTCTGGCGAGTAGCCACCATGTATTGCTATGGTTTCAAATTTCATTCTTTGTGCCCCTTTGAATCGATATTCTTAATAGTTTATAAGATATAGTATAAATTATCTATCGAAAATATCGAACTGAGATGTGTCTTTGGACATCTCTTTAATCTTAAAACCAAGCCCTAGAAGTCTTACAGGCTTGATTACATCTGCAATATTCTCCGAAAATAAGGTTAGAAATTGATTTAAATCAAGATTATTAGATTTCTTCTGTCTAGTGATTGTCTCAAAGTCATTAAATTTTATCTTAAGAAATATTTCTTTGATATGACTCTTTTTTATATTCGAGGCAACACATCTTTCAAGAAGCTTTTCATAAAGAAACTTTAATTTGATCACACACGACTTTGTATCTATTATATCTCTGATAAATGTATCCTCTACACTAATACTTTTTCTTATTTTATCAGTTTGTACCTCTCTTTCGTCAATACCTCTTATCAGGTTAAATAAAGTGTAGCCATATGATCCAAACAATTGTACAAGTCTGTCTATAGTTAAATCATACATGTCACTACAGACTTCTTTTTTTAAATCATAGCATTTCTTATAATTTACTTTTCCTATCCCTGGAATGGATTTAAGGTTTACATTCTTGATAAAATCATCAATTTCATCGTCACAAATGGAAAACTGATTATCAGGTTTATTCCAGTCTGAACATAGTTTTGCTATCAATTTATTTGATGAAATTCCTGCGGATGCAGTTATTCTAAAGTCATTTTTGATACATTGTCTAATCTGTCTAGCCATTTCTTCTGGATCACCGTTACAGTAACTTGAATTCGTAACATCTAGAAAAGCTTCATCAATTGATACAGGCTCAATTATTTTTGTATAGCATTTGAATATTTTAAATATCTCTTTTGATTGTTTTCTATATTTTGTTATATCGACAGGAAGCACAATTAAGTCTTTACACAATTGAGTAGCCTTTTTTGTTGACATGGCCGAATGAAGACCATACTTCCTAGCAACATAATTACATGTTGTAAGTACACCTCTCTCACTTGCTTTACCACCAACTGCAACAGGTTTATTTTTTAAATGCGGCTTATCTCTTATTTCAAGAGATGCAAAAAAACTATCCATATCAATATGGATGATTTTTCTTTTTTCCCATACCTTAGTTTTTTGATTCATCGAGCGTCATTGCTTTAATAGTTAAAGCATGAATCTCACCAGTTTTAATATAATTGTTTAACAGAGCATAAATCATTTTATGTCTTTGAATAGTTGATTTTCCTTCAAATTGATTACTAGTTATAGACACTGTATATTTTGATTCTGAGCCCTCTACTGATAACTCATCAAATTCCATTCCCTCACTAATTACTTTTTTAATGACATCATTCATTTTATTTCTCCCAAAGTTCCGGGTTTGCCCAGTTATCACTATTCAACCAATCAGGTTCGTCTTTGTACTCAGATATATCATATATAAATACATCAGCTTTATTATCCTCTGACAGGCCAAAATATTTATATCCATAACCAATTAATATATTTTTATATTTTAAATCACTCTCTGTGAATTCTGTATTATTATTCACTAATAACATTATATTATTAATACCGCTGATATTTTCAAAAATACTTCCGTCATTCAAATTACTGTAGTTCATAATAATTACTAATAACTCATCATCTGAGAACACATTTTTTTTATATTCATCAAGAGATTTTATTAGATCGTAAGATTCTAACCTTAAATTTTTCAATATTTTCTTGTTGTCATCAATAGAGAATATTTTTACTAGTGATTTACTATCAATGTAATTCTTAATGTTCATAATTTCCTTGTAATAAATGATATTTAACAGTTTTCTCCTTGTATGTATTTATAATATCAAAATAATTATAATCACTTGAATGAATATACTCTTTTATTATTATCTTACTACTGACACGTTGAATTGTTTCTTTGATGATGTTTATATTTTTGATCAAGTTATTACTCACTATTTTTTTGAGAAATTGTTCTTTTTTTGAGGGCAAAGAGCTTTTATTAACGCTAAACATGAAATCAAAATATAAATAATCAAAACGTTCATTTGTATTTCTAATAAAATCTATACTATTACCAAGACGAAAAGTAATCTTGTCATATATGGATTTTATATAATTATTCTTTATTCTGTTTTTTGCATCTCTAACAAGTGCCATAACTAAAGGGTCTTCCTCTATACTTGTGACAGTATTACCAAGAGCTTGTATTATTGCAGCGTAACGAGAAAAGCCGCATGTGCAGTCTAATACATTTAAATTAGTTCCTTTTAAAATTTTATTAAGAGGATGTTTTTTACACTCTGCAAGTACATTATTATAGTCATCAAGTGACAATGTTAATTTCATGTTATTTTCATTGTCAATGATTTCGTATCCAATCTCTCTCTTATTCAAGGAAAAATTTGGATAGTTAGAGAGAAGTTCAAAATCCATGCTATGGTTAACTTATACCGCCTATGTTGAACTTTCTTCTTAAGAATCTCAGAGTAAAGTAAATAAGAGGCCAAACCAGCGCTGAAACAGCTGCACCAACTACAAGCGCTTGATAATCAATATTGCTATCAATGATGTAATATGCCCAGACAAGTAAGTGTTGTTTTATAAAGATCAAAATAAATAATACAACTGCTTGTTGAGCAATAGTCATATACCTAAGTGAATTGTAGAGTCTCAATATTAAGTAAATAAGTACAACATAGAACAATGATGATATACCTAAAATTTGACCGTAAACAATGTCAACTACAATGCCAGAAATAAAAGCTAAAGTTATTTTGCCGTTTGATGGAATGGCTATGGCCCAGTAAATTGCTATTAACAGTATCCATTCTGGAGCATAGTATCCAATTGGAAGAGTTATCAATGACAAGAATAGCCCAATAAGTATAGTGAGTATGATTATTAACATAGAGCCAACCTTACTTTTCATCTCCAGAGATGACTACTTCAGAAATATTTTCTGCATTTTCGAGAGGTTCTATGATTGCTTGACTGAATCTTTCTCCTTCATTTCTTATAACCTCTACTACTCTTCCTATTTTTAACGATGCTATAAATCTGTTTGCTTGACCAGAGGTAACAATTAGATCCCCAGAGGTTATCTCACTATCATTTGGTAGAAATGATACCTCTAACATATTATCCTGCGATCTTCCTTTTACAATAATCTGTTGCCCCGTTCTTGCTATCTTTGCTGGAACATTACTATCATTATCTGTAATTAGTAATACTTTACTCGAATACATACTGACTTCTACAACTTGACCCAATAAACCATTCACACCCATGACTGTTTGACCAACTTTAATGTTGTAATCAGATCCAATATTTATTTGTATTGACTTCTTGTTTGGAATGACATCCTTTTGAGCAATTTGAGCGATTTTAATATTATCTAGACCTTTTTTAGTTCTATTCTTTATACCTCTGAGTCTTGATACCTCATTTTCAAGTACATCTATTCTTTGAAGATTAATTTTCATTGTTGTGTTTTCTTTTTCAAGAGCTTCTATCTTTGTTGTAAGTACTTCAATTGTTTCTCGTTCTTTAACCATACTAGAAAAAAATGTTGATGGTGTACTTGCAAGATACTGAATAGGGTTTATTAAGAAATCATTAATGAAAATTCTAATGTAGTTTGAATTAGAATATTTTATATCTAAAACTATAGAACTAACAGATAACCCTATAAAGAATAATAGTAAATAAAAGTTAGTTACACTTTGTTTAAATAATGATGAGGACACTGTCTAATCCATTGAGAGGAATTCTACTCCTTTCTCATCAATTATTTCTAAGACTTTTCCTCCCCCTCGTGCTACACAGCTCAGCGGATCTTCAGCAACAACTACATTCATACCTGTTTCCTCTTTGATTAGGAGATCAAGATCTTTTAAAAGCGCACCACCACCCGTTAGAACCATTCCTCTTTCATGAATATCAGCTCCCAATTCAGGTGGAGTATTCTCTAGTGCGGTTTTTACTGCCGCCACAATTCCTTGAAGTGCTTCTTGAAGTGCTTCAAGTGTTTCATTACTGTTAATAGTAAATGATTGAGGAACTCCAGCTGCTAAATTAGTACCTTTAACTTCAATTTCTAAAAGATCACTACTTGGATATGCTGAGCCAATTTCATGTTTTATTTTTTCTGCAGTTGGATCCCCTATTACACATCCATAGTTTCTTCTTACATAGCTTATCAAGGCTTCAGAAAATGTATCTCCACCAATTCTCGTTGAGGAAGCATAAACAATACCGTTCAATGATATGGTAGCAACTTCAGATGTTCCCCCTCCTATATCACACACCATGTATCCGCGTGGTTCATCAAGAGGCATGCCAGCTCCAACAGCGGCAGCCATAGGCTCATCAATTAAGTGTACTACTCTTGCTCCAGCACCAGAAGCTGATTCTCTAATAGCTCTTCTCTCAACTTGTGTGGCTCCACATGGAACACAAATGAGAACTCTTGGACTTGGTCGAAACCATGCGCTTTTATGAACTTTTTTTATAAAATGTTGCAACATTTTCTCACATATCGTGAAGTCAGAAATTACACCATCCTTGAGAGGTCTTATTGCTGTCAAACCAACAGGCGTTCTTCCGAGCATATTTTTAGCCTCTATACCAACTGCCTCTACTCTTTTGTTGGCACCTTGTTCATCACGAACAACAACTACTGATGGTTCATCAAGGACAATCCCTTTACCCTTCATATATATAAGAGTATTAGCTGTTCCTAAGTCAATAGATATATCGGTAGAAAACATCCCTGCAATTTGCTTTATAAAATTGATCATCTATTACTCCTCTAGTAGTTTGTTAAGTATTTCATTCAAAATTTTTGGATTAGCCTTTCCTTTCGTTTCTTTCATGATTTGTCCAACAAAAAAACTCATCAGCTTGTCCTTTCCATTTTTATAATCTTGAACTTCTTTAGGATGCTTTTCCAGTATTTTTTGTGCTTCTTTTGTAAGAATATCTATATCTGATACTTGCTCAATATTTTTACTTTGAATAATTTCATCAATATCAGATGAATTACTCCATAATTCATTGAGAATATCTTTAGCTTGCTTACTTGATATTTTTCCGTTGTCAATATAAGAGATCAATTTTGATATGTGGTCAGGTTTTATAGATATGTTATTTATTTCAACGTTGTTTTTATTACAAAGACCGACTAATTCACTTAAAATGAAGTTTGCTACGAGTTGGTACTGCGATTTCATATCTTTAATAGACTCTTCAAAAAAAACAGATAAAGCTGAGTTAGATGACAATATCTCAGCATCATCTTGTTTCAAATTAAACTTTTTAATATATCTTTCTTTTTTAGCATCAGGAAGCTCAGGTAATGTTCGTTTAATATCCTCAATCCTTTGTTTAGATATCTCAACAGGTAACAAATCTGGATCAGGAAAGTATCTATAATCATTTGCCTCTTCTTTTGATCTCATCGGCCTCGTCTCATTTTTTTTTGGATCATATAGTCTTGTTTCTTGATCTACAGCACCACCTGATTCAAGAATTTCTTGTTGTCTCTCGACTTCATAGTTAATTGCACTCTCCACAAATTTAAATGAGTTTATATTTTTTATTTCTGCTCTGATGCCAAATTCATCTCCTGGTTTCCTTAAGGATACATTTGCATCACATCTGAATGAACCTTCTTCCATGTTGCCATCGCTGATACCAAGACTTTTTACTATCGAGTGTATTTTTTTGAGATAAGTTACAGCCTCTTTTGCAGATCTCATATCAGGTTCTGACACGATCTCTATAAGCGGTGTTCCTGCTCTATTTAGATCAATGGCACTCTCATTATCATATAAATCATGTATAGATTTTCCAGCATCCTCCTCTAGATGAGCGCGAGTAATTCCTATGGTTTTATTTTCTCCATCGATATTAACCTGAAGGCTTCCATCATATACTATCGGAAGCTCATATTGTGATATTTGATATCCCTTTGGAAGGTCAGGATAAAAGTAGTTTTTTCTAGCAAATATAGACTTATCAGCAATCTTCGCATCTATAGCTAGTCCAAATTTAATTGCCATATCAACAGCATTTTTGTTAAGAACAGGAAGAACTCCTGGCATAGCGAGGTCAATTATAGATGCCTGTGTATTTTGCTCAGAACCAAAATCTGTCGATGCGGAAGAAAACAATTTACTTTCAGTAGATAACTGAACATGAATTTCCAATCCTATTACTGTTTCCCACATAATTAAGTTCCGGGTTCTTTTTGATGCCAATCTGTTTCTTGCTGGTATAAGTGAGATATTTTGAGTATATTTTTTTCATCAAAATGTTTGCCAATTATTTGTAGTCCGAGAGGCATATTATCTTTGAATCCCATTGGTATAGACATTGCTGGTAATCCAGCTAAATTGGTGCTCACTGTATAAACGTCGGATAAATACATAGCTATTGGATCATTCATTTTTTCACCAATCTTAAATGCTCTGTCAGGTGTAGTTGGTCCAACTATAAGATCAACTTCTTCGAAAGCATTCTTGAAGTCTTGTGCAATTAAATTTCTTACTTTTTGAGCTTTTAGATAATAAGCGTCATAATATCCTGCGGACAGAGCATAAGTTCCTACCAATATACGTCTTTTGACTTCTTTGCCAAAACCCTCTGATCGTGAGTGTCTGTATAAATCTTCAAGACTTGATGAGTTATCAGATCTATGTCCAAACCTCACACCATCAAACCTTGATAAGTTAGATGAACATTCAGCGGGTGCAACAACTTGATATGCGGACACGCCTAATCCTGTATATTTAAGATTAATGGTTTTTATATTACACCCAATTTTCTCCAATATTTTAATTGATTCATAAAAGGTTTTTTTTACATCCTCGTTTAAGTCTTGAGTAAATTCTTCAGGAATTCCTATTGTATAATTTGGCTTATCAGTATCTAAACAGTATTCAAGATAATTAGGGACTTCAGCGGTGGAACTTGTAGAGTCTTTTTCATCATGGCCTGAAATTTCTCTGAGCAGGATAGCTGCATCAAGTGCATCAGTCGTGAATAAACCAGCTTGATCTAAGCTAGAGGCGAATGCAATCATACCAAATCTTGAGACTCTTCCATATGTTGGTTTCAACCCACAAATACCACATAATGATGCTGGCTGTCTTATCGATCCCCCTGTGTCTGTACCAGTCGAGCAGGGAGCTATTCTTGCAGCTACTGCTGATGCTGATCCTCCCGAAGATCCACCAGGTACATAGTCAATATCCCATGGGTTTTTTACAGGTCCGTAGAAACTTGTTTCATTTGATGATCCCATTGCAAATTCATCCATATTCGTTTTACCTAACATTATTGTACCTGCATCATTTAATTTCTGAACTACAGTTGCATTATACGGACTAATGAAATTGTCTAGCATCTTAGAGCCACATGATGTTTTAACACCTTTTGTACAAAAAATATCTTTCTGAGCTATAGGGAGTCCTGACAAAGCTCTAAATTTATTATTTGAAACTTCCTTATCGATCATTTTTGCTTTATCCATTGCAGATTTCTCTGTTAAGCTTATAAAGCAATTTAGACTATCATCGTGTTTTTTAATACGTTCAAGATAATTACTTGTTAATTCAGATGCACTTACTTCTTTGTTTTTTATAGCAGCTAATATTTGTTTTACAGATTTGAATGACATATTAATTTAATCAATAATTTTAGGTACAGTGTAATAACCATCTTTGGTTTTAGATTGATCATTTTGATTGTTTGATCTATCGATTTCTCTATCTGGAATATCATCTCTCAAAGGCTGATTAAAATCTAAAGGATGAGCCATTGGTTCCATTCCTTCGGTGGGAGCAGCATCGATTTCCCCGATTAAGTTTAGTATATTTTCAAGATTTATAACAAGCTCATCAATATCACTTTCAGGTATACTGAGTTTGGATAAGTGAGTTAATTTCTTTATTGTATTTTTATCCATGTATTTTTCTAGATGATGTAAATCTTTCATGGCCATTATAATCGAAGTGAGTGCATATGTCTGTAAAATCATTTAATTCTAATTGTTTACGAATTTTCTCAGCTTGATCAATTCCATTCTCTAGAAATAATATTGCTGTATCACATAAAACTTTAGAGGATGATTTAATAATTTTTCTTATATCATCTAATCCATCTTCACCCGAGTACAAAGAAGAGTGCGGTTCATTCAAAAAAACACTTTTTTCTACCCTTGTATCTTTTAGAGGAATATATGGTGGGTTACTAAAAATAAAGTCAAATACTACTGAACGGAACGCGGTTAACCAATCTGCACATATTAAATGGACATTTTTATATTTACATATCTCCATGTTCTTCTTTGCTACAGCTAATGAACTCATATACATATCACTTAAGTAGACTTTCCACTCAGGACGCTCATTTGCTATCGTGATACCAACACATCCAGAACCACACCCTGCGTCGAGGAAGAAACATCTATTTTTGTTAATAAATAACTTATCACCCATATAGAGTAATTTATCAATTACACTCTCAGTTTCTGATCTAGGTATCAATACATTTTCATCAATATAAAAATTATGCTTATAGAAAGTATGCTTTTTGAGAAGGTAAGAAAGAGGTATGTTCTCTTTTCTTTTATTTAAAATCTGATAAATATGCTCAAGATGCTGATCACTCACTAGAAGTGTGTCGCTAGAATACATTCTAGATTTGTTGACTCCAAATACAAACATAAAGATTTCCTCTGCTTCAATCTTACACTGTTGGGAGGATTGATTTGTATGTAATTCCAGAAATGTAGTAGCGTCTTTAATCGCTTTAATGATTTTCATTATTTTGTTGATTCTTCAATCAAAGCATCAATCAGTGGATCAATATTGCCTTCAATGAGTTGCTCCAGCTTATACAGGGTTAGATTAATTCTGTGATCCGTCACTCTGCCCTGTGGAAAGTTGTAAGTTCTAATCCTTTCTGACCTGTCTCCAGTGCCAACTTGTTTTTTTCGTGTTTCATCAGTATCTTTTTTTTGTTTTTCCTGCTCAGCAGATAAAAGCCTCGAGTGTAAATACTCAAGAGCTTTGGCTTTATTTTTATGCTGAGACCTGTCGTCTTGACATTCAGAAACAATGCCAGTTGGTAAATGAGTAATTCTTACAGCAGAATCTGTCTTGTTAACATGTTGTCCCCCCGCTCCCGAAGCTCTGTAGGTGTCAATTCTAAGATCTGCAGGATTAATCTCTATATCATCAATCTGTTCAACAATTGGAAGAACAGCTACTGTGGATGCAGACGTATGAATCCTTCCTTGAGTTTCTGTATCAGGGACCCTTTGTACTCTATGCGTTCCTGATTCAAATTTTAGATAACTATAAACGTTTGTGCCAGTGACTTTAAAGACTATTTCTTTAAATCCACCATGATCACTAATATTGCTATTTATAACTTCTATATTCCATTTATTTTTCTCAGAAAACTTTGAATACATCTTAAAAAGATCACCAGCAAATATAGCTGCTTCCTCACCACCTGTACCAGCGCGGATTTCCATGTAAATATCTCTGGAGTCATTAGGATCTTTTTCAACTGTTGCCTCAATTATTTTAGATTCAGTCTCTTTTAAGTCAACTTCATATTTTTTTAGTTCTTCACTAGCGATAGCAACCATTTCTTTATCATCATCAACTAATAATTCTTTAGTATCCGAAATTGATTTTTCAATAATTAAGTACTTTTGAAATAGTTTTACACTTGGTTCTAACTTAGTTAGTTCTTGGTTGAGGCTTTTCATGGCTGCTTGATCTGAATAAACCTCGGGACTACTCAATTTTTCTGTTATATCTCTGTAACTCGAGAGGTTTCCCTCGAGTTTAGTTCGTAAGTCAGGATTCATTAGTTTTCTTTAAAAAGTTTATTAAGCTTTTCAATTTTATCTTCATCAAGGTGAGGATATAACTCTTTTAACTTAATAGTTGTCTCGTGCGCAAGTTTATTTTTGAGTGATTCAGATACATAGTCGATTATAGTTTCAATATCTTCAGAATTTTTTGCCATTCTTTTTGCTTTAATTACTATACCGTTAGTAATATCATCCACATATTCTCTATAGTTTTTTATAATTTCTGAACTGTTGTTTTCGGCTAGCCAGTTCTTATATTCAACAATTTTGAACCTTATAATTTCTTCAGCATCTTTAATGGATTTTTCTCTGATTTTATAATTTCTTTCTATAATCTGCCCAAGGTCATCAATAGTATATAAATAAACATTATCGAGATTTTTAATTTGTGATTCAACATCCCTTGGGACACCAAGATCAATTATAACTATCGACTCATTACTTCTTTTGTCTAAAGCATTTTCAATGTTACCTTTTCCTATCAATGGTAAAGAGCTAGAGGTTGATGTAATAATTACATCAAATTCATGAATAATATTTGATAGGTTATTGAGATTTGAGTATCTACAATTATGGTCTATTGCAAGCTTTTTCCCTTTTTCCTCTTTTCTATTGCAAATCGTAATCTCATTTACATTATTTGATTTTAGATATTTTAATGCTAGTTCAGTCATCTCACCTGCACCGATTAATAAACATTTCTTTTCTTCTACATTTGAAAATATTTTTTTTATGAGAAGAATAGATGTATACATAAATGATATTGCGTTCCCACCAATGTCTGTATTTGTTCTGATATTTTTGGCAACAGAAAAAGAATATTCGAATAGTCTTTTCAATTTACTGTCAATAGTTTTATTCTCTAATGCTAACTTATATGCATTTTTAACTTGTCCTAGTACTTCACTCTCACCGATAACCATTGAATCGAGGCCTGCCACAACTTTGAATAGGTGCTTTATTGCATCCTCCTCTTGATATGTGTATAAATGTTTAGTAAATGATTGATACTCATTTTCTGATAAGAGCCAATTTTGGATGTCTTCTAAGCCAGAGTCACTCTCACAATAAATTTCTGTTCTATTGCATGTTGAGACTAGAATTACTTCATGAATTTTTTTATTCTTCTTAATTCTTCTCAGTAACAGTGCAGTATTATCGGCATTAAAAGAGAATTTACCTCTTATATCTATATCTGCTGACTTATGATTTAGCCCTATAACTGATATGGTCATCTATGTTTCCCTACTAACGATTTTGCTTGTGTTATTATACATCTATGAGCAAAAATATAAAATTTATCATCCTTATAATGACGATATTCCTAGCATCATGTGGATCACAAAGTAGCGATCAAACCTCTAGAAATTTAAGTGGATCTCCATATTCTGAGACCGATTCAAATTACAAGTACAACTCCATGTATAACAAGATTTTGATTGAATTACTCCTTCACAAAAATAGATATAACGAGGCCCTTGATGTATTTACTTCAAACGTAAATTATTTTAATACCGAAGAGGATTTTTTTAGTATGATAAGTAGAGCACGTGATTTAAATAAATTTGATGATATCTCGATCATAACAAAAAGATGGTTAGACCTCGACTCATCAAGTATCTCTGCTCATAAAATCTCATTCTCCAATTCCATTGAGCTTGCTGACTTTAATTCTGCAAACAATCATTTTGAATACTTGTATAAGATGCATATAAAGAAAAATAATAAATCTTATATTGACCTAGAGGATATCCTGTCTCGAAATATAGTTGTTAAGAACATAGTTACCTATTTTGAGCAAAATTTGAAAAATTTTGAAAGTAACGATTTGCTAATTTCATATCTTAACGTTCTCCAAAAAAATGATTTAGATCAAGTTGCAGTTTCATACTTAAAAAATATGAAAATTTCAGATAATAGGGTTTTAATAAGAAAATATGCGAAAGCTCAGTCTAAACTGAGCAACATTGATGAAGCAGTTTTGACGCTTGAAAAATATATTAACAGTTTATCATATACTGACAGAGAAGTTTCATTTGAATTGCTTGGACTTTATCTTGTCAAAAATGACAAACAAAAATATATATCTCTCATAGATAATTTACTATCTATCGATCCAACTGATGATGATTTCATGTTTAGGATAGCATTATTGTGTTTCGATAAACAAAAATTTAACTTATCGGAAAAATATTTTAATATCTTACTGTCTAAATCATATGCCCCAGATAATATTAATTTTTTCTTGGGACAGATTGACTACAACAATCAAAGATATAATGAAGCGTTACTTCACTACGAGAGAATCCAACAAGGAACGTTTGTAACGACGAAACATCTTAATGTTGCCAGAGCATTATCTAAGCAATATGATATCACGCGTGCAATCACTTATCTAAATCAAGAAATAAAAGTTAAAACAAAAAATGATAAGTTAAACTTATTATCACTCAAGCTGTCACTATATCAAGAACCATACAATGCAGATAAAGTGATTGAGGTATCTAGTGAAATTCTTGAATCCTTTCCCAATAATGATAGAGCATTATACTCTCGCGCTTTAGCTTATGAAAAAAAAGGAGAGCTAGAAAAAATGAGTAGTGATTTTGAGAAAATGATTTCGTCAAATCCTTATAATTCTATAGCATTAAATGCATATGGCTATAGCCTACTTTTGCAAAATAAAAAGTTATCTTATGCAGAGGGTCTAATCCGAAGAGCAATAAATATAGATCCAGGAAATGCAGCAATCTTAGATAGTTTGGCTTGGGCATTATATTTAGATGGATCTTACAAAGATGCCTATAAGTATGCATCTCTTGCATATATTAAGGATCAGGACCCTGAAATTGTCACTCATTACTATAAAATTTTATTGAAGAATGGCTTCGCAAATAAAGCGAGAGATATTTTAGAGAAATCACTAATAAATAACCCAAAAAATACTGAGTTACTCAAGCTTATGGACGATAGTACAGATGAAGCAGCTCAACTGTAAATCATACGCAAAAGTTAATTTATGTCTTCATATTCTTGGTCAGCGTGAAGATGGTTTTCATAATATTCAAAGTATCTTTCAAACTATTAATCTATTTGATACTTTAACTTTTATAGTTGAAGACAATTCTCGAATTAAATTAGAATGTGATTATGTGGACCTTAAGAACAAAAACAATATTATTATTAAGACATGGGATATGTTGGCAAGTAAGTTTAATATTAAAAAAGGAATACATGTCTCATTAAAAAAAAACATACCTGTTGGTTCTGGATTAGGTGGAGGAAGTTCTAATGCTGCTGTCACATTGCTTGCTATAGACAAATTATTCAATCTCCAACTGTCTAAGGATGAACTTCTATCTGTAGCTGAAACCTTAGGTTCAGATGTGCCTTTTTTCTTGGATGGTGGTTCTGCATATGTCTCTGGAAGAGGAGATATTATAAATAAACTTTCACTGGAAAAGAGGTTTTTTGTATTAATATTTCCAGAAATAAATATTTCGACGAGTGAAATATATAGAATTAGACGTCACAAGAATGAATCAAAGGTTGATAATATCCAAGAGTTATTATTATCAGATCTCAATTCACTAGAGAGTGTAGTGATGGAGAAATATCCACAACTTAACGATACAAAATATTGGCTTTCCTCATTGGGTAAGGTTAAAATGTCCGGTACAGGAAGCACGTTATATATTGAGTTTGACAGCTACGAAAGCGCTAATGAGGCCAATAAGGAAATTGGGATGAAATACAAATCTAAAATGGTAAGTAGTCTAGATTCATATGATATTTTTTCTTAACAATTTGGGGTGTAGCCAAGCGGTAAGGCAGCGGGTTTTGATCCCGTCATTCGGAGGTTCGAATCCTTCCACCCCAGAATTAGGACAGAATTATGGTTGATGTAAAATCCACGATGATATTTTCTGGAAACGCTAATAAGCCTCTATCCAAAATGGTAGCAAAAAATTTGGGCATCCCACTTGGTAAAGCTTCAGTGAAAACCTTCAGTGATGGCGAAATTTCAGTAGAGATCGAGGAAAATGTTCGAGGTCAAGATGTTTATATAATCCAACCATTATGTGATCCTGTGAATAACAATTTAATGGAACTCTTGATTATGGCAGATGCTCTGAAAAGGTCTTCTGTAGAGAGAATATCTGTTGTACTTCCATATTTTGGTTACTCTCGGCAAGACAGAAGAGCCAGATCTGCAAGAGTTCCAATTACTGCGAAAGTTGTAGCAAACATGCTGACGAGTATGGGTGTAGAAAGACTTCTAACTATAGATCTTCATGCTGATCAGATACAGGGCTTTTTTGATATACCTGTTGATAATATATATGCGACACCTCTTTTCCTAGCTGACATTCATAAACAAAGTTATGATGACATTATAGTAGTCTCACCTGATGTAGGTGGGGTAGTAAGGGCAAGAGCACTAGCAAAACAACTTAATACAGATTTAGCAATTGTAGATAAGCGACGTCCTGAAGCTAATGTTTCTGAGGTAATGCAGATTATCGGAGATATTAACGGAAAATGTTGCATAATAGTTGATGACATTTGTGATACTGCTGGGACACTATGTCATGCAGCTGATGCTTTGAAAAATGAAGGAGCTTCAGCAGTATATGCTTATATCACTCATCCTATTTTTTCAGGTAAAGCTGATCAAAATATAAAGGAGTCTTCAATTGATGGTATTATTGTAACTGATACCATCAAATTAGATAAGAAAATTATAGATACCCAAAAAATCCGCCAAATTACAGTGTCAGAGATGTTGGCTGAAACCCTCAGACGTATAGATAATAAAGAATCTGTTAGTTCACTTTTTGTAGAATAAGAGTATAATCCATCTGGATATAAGATTATGAATACAGAATACATTTTACAAGCATCAAAAAGAGAGAATACAGGAAGCTCAAACTCCAAGAAAATTAGGAGAGAAAATGGCATACCTGCTGTAGTTTATGGCGACAAAGATAATAACAACATTATTCTAGATGCAAACGAAGTTGCCAAGCAAATAAAAGATTCTGGATTTTATAGTAATGTTATACAACTAAAAATAGATAAAAAGACAGTTGATGTTATATTGAAAGATCTTCAAAGAGATCCACAAAAATCTTACATTACCCATATGGACTTTTTTGCAGTTGATAAAAATAAAGCAGTTGTAGTAAATGTTCCTATTCTATTTGTAAATGAAGACACGTGTGCTGGTGTTAAACTAGGCGGTGGAAAATTATCGCATATTCAAACTGAACTTGAAGTTTCATGTTTACCAAAAGATATTCCTGAAAATATTGAAATAGATGTTGCCGATCTTGAATTAGGACACAGCGTTCATATGTCAGAAATAAAAATGCCAGCTAATGTCTCACATGCTGTCACTGTCGATGATGAGCATGATTCTCCTGTAGTTAGTTGTTATGAACCTAAAGCTGAGAAAGTTGAAGAAGTTGTTGAGGCATCTTCTGATGATACAGCAGACACTCCTGCTACAGAAGATAAAAAAGAAGAAGCTTCACCAGATAACACAGAAGAAAATAAGTAGCTTTTTCAAAAATGATCTCAACAGACAATCCACCCTTATTGATTGTTGGCCTAGGTAACCCTGATAGCAATCTACTCTCTACTAGACATAATATCGGTTTCTGGTTTATTGATGCATTTTCAAGAAAACTCAATGTATCATTCAGAGATAATCCGAAAAAAGGTTATCAAGATGCGATTTACGAAAATGAAGACTACGTTGTAAAGCTTCTAAAACCAATGACTTTTATAAATGATAGTGGAACTCCTCTATCAAAGTTCATCAAAAATACAAATATTACACCTTCGGATATATTGGTTGCATATGATGATTTGGACTTAGCACCAGGTAAAGTTAGACTAAAATTCTCTGGTGGTAGTGGAGGTCACAATGGAGTAAAAGACATTATTCAAAAAATAGGCACAAAAGAATTTTGGAGATTAAAAATTGGTATTGGTAAGCCTACAAATAAGGATGATGTTATTTCCTATGTACTAGGTAAGCCAACCCCCAATGAAAAAGAAAACATTAATTTAAGTATTGAAAAAATATTAAATAGTTCAGGAGATTTAATCTCTGGTAACTATGCAAACTTTATGAATAATATTAATAGAGGCGGTGATGGGATTTAAATGTGGATTAGTTGGGATGCCGAATGTTGGTAAGTCATCAATTTTTAATTTACTCACATCACAAAAAATAGACGCTAAGAATTTTCCTTTTTGTACTATTGATCCAAATATTGCTACCGTAGAAGTTCCTGATGAAAGGTTAGACCTGTTGTCAAAATTAAATTCTTCTAAAACTAAAGTTAATGCTGTTATAGAGTTTGTTGATATTGCAGGTTTGATAAAAGGAGCATCGAAAGGTGAGGGGCTGGGGAATGACTTCCTTACACATATTAGAAATACTGATGCAATAGCACATGTTGTTAGATTTTTTGTTGATGATGATATTATTCATGTTAACGGTAAACCAAACCCTATCTCAGATTTCTCTGACATAAACTCTGAACTGATGCTTTCAGATATATCAACCTTAGAGAATACATTAAATAGGATTATCAAAAGCAAAAATTCAGACAAGGATAAAAATATTTTAAAAGATGAAGTTTCACATGCCCTTGATAAACTTAACAATAGTGAATTCTTAGATAAGAAAGATCTAGAGAAAGTAAAAGATTTTTTCCCAGATGTTAAGATGCTTACACAAAAGCCAATGTTTGTGATTGCTAACGTCAATGACCAAACTACTAAAAAAGAGATTGATGAATTTAAACTCCAGCTGTCTGATAATATGAAAATCGTAGAAGTTGATGTAAAAATAGAAACTGATTTAAATGAACTCTCCAACGAAGAAAAAATTGAATTTATGAGTGAATTTGATATCTCTGAGTCTGCGCTATCTAAAATTATCAAAACTGGTTACAGCCTACTAGATCTAAAGACATTTTTTACCTCAGGTGAGAAAGAATCGAGAGCATGGGCAGCTAAAAAGTATTATAATGCTCATGAATGTTCAGGTATCATACATACAGATATTCAAAAAGGATTTATCAGGGCTGAGACTGTCTCCTATGAAGACTATATCAGATGTGGAAGCGAGCAGGCGTCTAAATCAAATGGTGTATGGAGGCAAGAAGGTAAAGATTACATTGTCAGCGAAGGTGATGTAATATATTTTAGATTTAATGTATAAGGTCATGTAGCTCAGTTGGTTAGAGCACAGCACTCATAACGCTGCGGTCGGTGGTTCAAGTCCACCCATGACCATGAATCTAAGATTGGTGTTTATATTTCTTCAATGCCAATATCTTTATAGTAAGAGCGAGACATATCTCTAGTATAGCAAGTGTACATATAAGTGTACCTTATGGATTAGGTATAAATAAGATCGTAAAAATAAGTCGATAAACGCGAAATATATTAGTCTCAAGCTCCTAAGATATTCGCAACCTGAGTGAAAATAGTCATAGGTAATGGGAAGAAGACAATAACACCCAACGCAGAAAAGAAGACAGCAATCTTTTCACCATATCTGGCGTTAAGTTCACAACCAATCGTATACCATATACTCATGTATACAACCAAGATGACCACTCCAATTAAAAAAGCAACTACATCCATAAGTAAAGCATCACTTAAATAAATAAAGTTAGAGGACTATTATCACAAATACGACCAATCCATATACGATTAACTCAACAAATGGACTTCCGTTTGGTCTTTCATTCCAAAAAAATTTCATATTCTTCCCTGATTTGTTATTACATATTAAATAATATTTAACCTTTTAGTCTTTTAAATGTAAATACCCACTCTCTATAATCATTGCAGTAATTTATTGTAACTAGCTCCCAGCCATCGTCACCTAGATTAGAACTCTCTTCGACTGCAATCCTAAGACCACCTGTAGATGTAAAAGTTTTATATTCCCATTTATTCATATTTCGGCTTCAATAAAGTTAAATTATCATATAACAAGCGAGATAATGTAAACCCCTAAATAAGCAAATATTGTTAAAACTACTATAGCAATTAACAAGCCTTTTAATAATTTTCCTAAATCAGACATAATTTTATTCTTTAATAGTGGGATATTCTTCTTCAGATATCTCCTCATCACAAGAGGGCTTGAGGTAGTCTTTTATAATTTTTTCAGTCTGCTCTTTATGTTTTTTCTTTTGATCGATAGGTTCGATATTCTTATCTGTGTGGTCGCTCATTTGTTTATAAGTTTTAATAACTCTTCAATCTTACTGTCGACAGCTCTTTTATTTTTAAATGATTCTTTTACACATGACTCGACATGTTTTTTTAAAACATTTGACTCAATTTTAACAAGGGCAGCTTTTGCAGCTTTAATTTGGTTAAGAACATCTATACAATATTTACCCTCATCGATCATTTTTATAACACCTCTTACTTGTCCCTCTACTCTCTTGAGAGCAGATAGTTGACTCTGATGTGATGGATGATTCTTCATTTATAGATACTCCGGAAGCACGTATGTAAAGAAACTAGCAAATACAAATATGCCGACAGATATGTAGTAAATATAAGAAGTCCTTTTTCTTGTACGCAAGCATATGTCTCGCAAACTTGGATCTACTGGACATGGATCATGCTTAGATTTCTCTATTAAAAGTCCTGCAATAATCAGAATGATTAATGTAATGACTGATATGTAGACTTTGTAGTGTGAAATAATAATAAGCTGCGGAAAAGCATTCACCATTGACGCGAATGTAGCACCAGCACCAATTGTCACAAAAAGTGCAGGTAAAGCGCAACATATGAGTGTTGATGTTGACGCCAGCAACGTTAGTAATCCAAGCCTTGACGATTCTTGCTTCTCTGTCATGTAATTTTCTTCAGTGTCATCCCAGTAGCAGATTGTCCGTTGGATAAAAATATATTCTTAATTTCTCCAAAATCTACTTTTTTGGCATTATCGTAGGCAATAAGAACTTTGCCAGTTTCAAGACTTACAAGAACTCTTTTGACTAAATTATCATCATAAAATGTTTTCTCAATTCCTCTGGCACAAAAGTCACATACCATTCCGTTCACATCTACGATAACTACTTGTGAACTACCAAGATCAGAAACGAATTTATTGTACATAGCATCATCTAATTTTGTTTTTGATCCATCTACAGCTACGTGTGAATCATGATCATGTTTTTTCGAATTATGATCATGCATTTTATCCATCGCATACAAATTATTGGAAATGAACAAAGTTGTTATTATTATAAATTTATACATATTTTCTCCTCATAAATTAAAATCTTTTCATAAAGTGTAAATCCCAGTGCGATTCTTTACTACCAACTTCTAATAAAAAGTCCCCTTTAAAAAGTTTAATAAAGGGATAAGTTTTCCATTTACTATCTCTGGTGTCTTCTTTTGATTTAAGCATAATCCATGTATGAAGTTGGTTATATTCTCCAAGGTACGGCGCTATACCGATTTGAAGTTCATTTTCAGTATAGTCTTGCTGATTAGTTCGCTTATCAAGTATGGAAAATGACGTAAAGTATCTTCGTGTCTCCCAATCACCATGAATTCCATAATAGAATTCATCATTTCTTTTCATAGACAATGATGCAGTCATATACAGATTTCTCTGAGATTCTTTAGTATTTTTCCTATCTAGAAGATATGTAGAACGAATATTAACATATTGCTCATTATGATATCTGTCATTTATATATTCACTACCGACAGAATATTTGAAGCTTGGTGAATAATGATAATAGTAGGAAGACATCATTGAGGAAGATTTATACATTATTGTCGAACCCCCGGTCCATGATATAGGACGTGATTCTACAAACGATGTAGACATAAGCATAATCAAAAGTGCAATAAGTTTATATATACCCATATGGGGTATGTTATCTTTTATTGAATTAATGTCAACGGAGTTCTTAAAATATGAGAATATATGATACTATTCCTAAAATTTTAGGGGATAAATATGAAAAAATTATTGTTGATTATTCTAGTTTCTCTTGTAAGTGATGTTTTTGCATCAGATTACAATTATGTTGCATCTGAGCATGAACTTAAATTTAAAGATGGAACATATGAACAAACAAAACAGAGAATAATTATTGGTAGAAATATCACTCTTGACAGTTACCAAGCTTTTGGTGAAATAGGATTTGGAGAGGATATTACTGATGGTCAGTCAATAGGATCAGGATCAGATTATGACTATTACAAATTTGGATTTAAATCTAAATATTTTAATGCTCTTGATTTGAGAGTGCACTTTGAGAGCAAACTAAATTCATCAGGTAAAGATAATAACGAATTACAGATAAATACAAAATATAGGTTCTAAAACAGAAACATTTGATTTGTATGATAACTCATAGCATCCTATAATCTTTATGTATGCTCTATGATATTCTCTTTTATCTCCTAATTGCTGCAATAGTTTTACTTGTTTCTACTGATTTATATAAATTTCTAAATGCGTGGTTTACAAACCCTAGAATGTCATTAGAGATGCTTAAATCTAATCCATTTGGCAGTGTTGTTTTTCCATTAGTTCTCATAATCATCTGGTTTTTTATTTATGGTTAATGAAGATTGCCCATATTAATGGCTGAGAAAGATAAATCAAAAAAAAGAATCATATTAGAGGTTTTAAAGCTTATTCTTATTGGTGTGTCGTTCGTCGGGTTAGCAGTTCTAATTCTCGTTAGCATTAACTAACTTAGATTGATTAGTCATTCATAATGGTATGTATTGCAAGGAATAATATTAGAAGTCCTATTACAAATTGGTAAACATAGAATGCAGTCAAACTAAATATGATTAAAATCAACGATTTAGTTTTTTTTGACATAGTATTATTATATCATAGACATATGGATTGCAATCACAACCATGCAAATGAACATGTTCTTGATGATCACTGTCATGATGATAATCATGAACACACCTCAATTTGTCATCAATGTGGTAAAGTCCATTCAGTTTATTTCATTAAAGAACATCATTGTCTTGAGGAAACTCTATCTGTAAAAAAAGAAAGTCTCCATGAACAGTGCTCTCAAAAATACTTCTCTACCCGAGCTCCACCACTTCTAATTAATTAAAAATATTAATTAAATTAGGAGTAAAAAATGAAAGCTTTAAAGTTAGTGCCATTTTTGTTGGCACTTGTGTACTACCCCGCAATAAATGCGGAAGAGTTGACGACAGTGGAAGTAGAGTCATCTGTTCTATCAAATTCTATAAGTGAGAATAGGTTTCCTACTTCAATTATTCTAGGAGAAGACATCAACGCTGCAAAGTCTGTTGGGTCAAACCTTAGGCATATTCCAGGTATTTCTAACTCTGACTATGGTGCGGCCATTGGACAACCAATTATAAGAGGCTTGGGAGGAAGTAGGGTCCGTGTGTTGTCTAACAATAATTATGTAAGTGACCTGAGTTTTTTTAGCGCTGATCACCCTGTAATGCTGAACTTAAACCACGCTTCACATATCGAAGTAATCAAAGGACCATCATCACTATTTAACTACAGTGGTACAACAGGTGGTATTGTGAACGTAATCACTGATTCTTCTATAGATAAATTGTATGATGATGAGAGAATATCCTTTGGGAGATCTTATGATACTGTCAGCGATGGATATTCTAATATCTTTTTAATGAAAAAAAATTTCAATGATATTGCTGTTTATATTGCACAAGATCAGAAATTTCATTTCAAGTATGATTTGCCAGAGGGATCACTTTATGAGGATGGTTCGGAGGTTCATACACTAAATAATTCTGATTTAGCTGACAAAAGTTCAACCATTGGTCTGTCATTAATCAAAGATTGGGGATATCTAAATTTCTCTGTTCATAATAATAAAGGAACTTATGGAATACCTTATCATGCCGAAGAAGAGGAAGAGGAGGAAGAAGAGGGAGAACATAGGATATATTCCACACATAAGTCTGATACATATAATTTTATTGGAAGATTAAATAATATTGCATTTGCAAACTCAGTAGACTTTTCAGTAAATAACACTAACGCTCACATTAAAGAGCACGAGGAAGATGGAAGTTTTAAAGTATTGAATAACAATTCAACTGCGTGGGATATGAAGTTTAATCTTGACACTAATGAAATAGAGAAACGTATTCTTGTGAGCTATGAACATGCAAAATCTCCTTTTTCGAGCAATGCATATGTTCCACAATCAGAGAGTTTTGATAGATCTATAGCATATTACTCATCTAGGGACTTCTCTGGATTAGATTTTGTCTATGCAATTAGATATGACTCCAACGAGAGATTAACTTCAACTAAAATTTATGAAGATTCTGCGATTAGTTTTTCGGCTAACACAAGTCAGAAAATTACAGAAAATCTCTCATACAATTTTGGATTATCACATGTATCAAGAAGCCCTAATATGGCCGAGCTGTTTGCAGATGGAAAGCATGGGCCCACAGATAGATATGAAAAAGGTGACAGTTCTCTAGAGAGGGAAGTCTCACAAAATATTGACCTAGGTTTCAATTTCAAACATGGGAATTCTACCATTGATTTTTCTGTGTACAGAAATGATATTAGAGACTTCATATATCTAAGAGATTTAGGGACAAAGACATATGATGGCACACACTTCGATGCTAATTGGTCGCAAAAGGATGCGGTATTCCAAGGTTACGAAGTTTCCTATATAAAGCCATTTAAGCTTGGTGACACAGATCTATATTTTACTCTTAGTAGAGATGATATATCTGCAGTATTTGATGATGACACATACGTTCCAAGAGTACCAAGCGCAAAGAATGTACTTGATTTAAAAATATTAGGACAGAGAAGTGAGACATATTCTATTAGCTTAATTTATTCAGAGAGCCAAAAAGACTTTTCCTCAATAGAGACGGCTACAAATTCTTATGTAGATCTTGCAATGAGATACTCAAATAGATATCAGCTTGGTAGCAATACGAGTCTCAACATGAACATCTTTGGTAATAATCTACTTGATAAAACAAGAAGGAACCATGCATCTTTTGTGAAGACACATGTACCACTTCCTGCAGCGAGTTTTGGTTTTGATATGTCACTAGATTACAAATTCTAAACTATATAGAAGCTATCCCGAATGAACTACGGGATAGCATCTTGCCTATATAACTTTAAATTTATTTACTTAAAAGAGACATTAAGTTTATAATTTCGATGAATCTTAATATACTAAGCCCATGATAAAAACTTTCTTACTAACAATTCTATTGATAGTGTATTCGAATATTGGTTTTCCTAGTGAGAGTTATGATAAAAGTAACTTATTGAGCTGTTCTGCATACCACTTCAGAGCAAAACTTAATAGCCAATATTTAGGTAAGGAAAAATATGACTATCATGAAAAGTATTTTAATAATCTACAAGAAATATTTATGACTCAATACCCAGAAGTATCGACATCTAGTTATATACTATCAATAACAAGTATCATGGAGTCTTGGTCATATGAAGCTCAAGAAAAAGGCCGAAGGTATTCAGATTTAAAAGTAGAAAGAGAATATAAAGACTTATGTAATTCTATAATTGAGATCAATTAGTTGCTTTCCAAGTCCCCCCGTACTGATATGTAGTGGAGTATTTAATTTTGATCTGATTCAAACAATCTTGGCATAAAAAATCCCATTCTTTCTTGTTATTATATCTACAACGAAATAGCTTCTTTGATACTGCGCAGCATTTTGAACAAGTTTTCTCTTTTCCTGGCATGCCTTCTACGGTGCTAAGTTCATGGCAAGTAGTAGCCCTAGGACTGTGCCTACCACCCATGCAAGAAAAATAAAAGCAAGGATATCAGCTAGGGTTTTAAATTCATAATTGACAATGTCTTTAAGATAAATGGGTCTCAGTAAAAAATAGACTATTAAAACTGATAATATACTTATGAATGTTATTTGCTGCATTTCTCTAAAAGTATTTAGTTTATCAACTTGGTGATCTAATATAGATTAGATCGTAATTATACAGTAAAAATAAATTTTTAATAATCTTGTGCATTTAACTAAAATATGATTCCTATTTTGTAGCTTTTTAAGAGACTCCTAATGTAAAGGAAAGTCAATAAAATTAATTGGATTGTTTTATAGAAAAAATATTCAAACGAGAGTAGTTTAAATATATGAGGTTATTTATTACCTGTATGTATGAAGACGCTCAGCACGTGACAGAACATTCTGTCGATGAAATTATCCATCACAGAAATCACAAGAATCAATCACGAGAATTTATATTAGATAGGCTGCGGCCAAGATTTGCTCTATTAGTATATTCCTCCAGAATTCATTCCTTCCTAAAGCTACATAAAGATTGTTAGTAAACAAAAAAAAGCACAAAAATAAGCCAAAAATTTGCCATATTGATCTAATTCTCGAGTAAATAAACCAAGTTCCTGTTAAAATCTTATTGTTTTTATTGACTTTAATTTAGGATATATTTTACAGATGTTTGATTATGCAGCTTATATATTTTGGGCATATTTCTTGGTTCTCGTACCAATGGCTATAGTCGTGCTTATTTTACTTTTTAAGGGCAAAGAAATTAAAAAAAACATTTCTGCAAGATAAACTGACCTTATGAAAAAAAGATCTGCAAGAATATACTACGTCTCTTTTTTACTTGTAATATTAGGTTTCGTGCTGTACTTATTCGTGAAAACATTCAACGAAAATTTACTTTATTATCGTAGTCCAACACAATTAGTTGAAGGTAATTTTCCTGAGAATTATATATTTAGAATTGGAGGTATGGTTGAAGAGGGTTCATTATTAAGAGTATCAGGAACAAGTAAGGTATCATTTAATGTGACAGATTTTAAGAATAAGGTCTTGGTCAAATATAATGGAATTTTACCTGATTTATTCAGAGAGGGGCAGGGTGTCGTTATAAGAGGACATTTGGAAAAAGATTTCTTTGTGGCAGAAGAAGTACTTGCGAAGCATGATGAAACTTATATGCCACCAGAAGTTCAAGAATCTCTTGGATTAAGTGAAGACAGTAAATCAAAAACTCTAGAGAGTATCTCACAATGATAATAGATGTTGGTTACATTGGATATTTTCTTCTTTTATTGGGATTAATGAATTGTGCCATCCTTCTGTCACCTAAATTACTAACGAATCTTAATATATCTTCTGATGTACTAGTATCAGCCTCTAAATTACATTTTCCTATTATTCTAATTTCATTTATGTGTCTTATCATGACCTTTGTTGGCGAAGATTACTCTCTCGATTATGTTTCAAAGAATTCGAACTCAAGTTTGCCGATGATTTATAAAATTTCTGCCGCTTGGGCTGGCCATGAGGGATCAATGCTTTTATGGTGTGTTGTCTCAAGCTTTTGGATGTTTCTTGCGAGTGTATATAGTAAAACCCTAACCATGAGTCTGAGAACTAATTTTCTTGCGATTATGGGTTTACTAAATCTTGGTTTTTTACTTTTTGTTGTAGCAACCTCAAATCCCTTTGACAGAAACATGACAATACCACTTGACGGAAATGACCTTAATCCGCTGCTTCAAGACTTTGGTTTAATTGTACATCCACCAATGTTATATATGGGCTATGTAGGTTTATCTGTTGTATTTTCTTTTGCTATTGCTTGTTGTTTTGAGGATGACTTCAAAAAAGAATGGGCTAAATGGCTAAGGCCTTGGGTACTAGCATCATGGGCTTTTCTGACATTAGGCATCGCATTAGGAAGTTGGTGGGCATATTATGAATTAGGCTGGGGAGGCTGGTGGTTCTGGGATCCAGTAGAAAACGCCTCATTTATGCCCTGGCTAATGGCAACAGCTCTTCTCCATTCAGTAATTGCTACAGGCGAAAAAGGCATCTTTAAAAGCTGGACAATTCTTTTATCAATATTTACCTTCTCTTTGAGTCTCCTTGGAACTTTCTTGGTGAGGTCAGGAATTTTAATATCAGTGCATTCTTTTGCGAACGATCCTTCGAGAGGCGTTTTCATCTTACTAATGTTAGTTGCATTAATTGGTGGAGGCCTACTCGCTTATGCATTGAATTCTAAAAAATTTTCTGATGATAGTGATGTCAAGCTACTCTCTAAAGAAGGTTTCTTTCTACTTAATAATATTCTATTAGTTACCGCAACATTTACTATACTACTGGGTACTATGTATCCGTTGTTTCTAGATATATTAGGACTCGAGAAAATTTCTGTTGGCGTGCCATATTATAATGCAGTATTCATTCCTCTGATGATACCTCTGATACTACTTGCTGGTTATATACCAATTCTTCTCTCAAGGGAGTCATCAAATACGCAGTTAATTCAATTAGTATTTATATTATTACTCAGTATTCTTTTGTCGTTTGTTCTAAGTGTACAATCCATACTTTTTTTCATAGGTATATTTTCTGCCATATGGATTATGATAAATGTCATTTTCGATTTTTATAAATCTGTCAATAACAGAGTAAAGCTTAATAATAGAATTGGAATGTATTTCGCTCATTTCGGGCTTGCTATTTTTATAGTCGGCGCCAGTGTTTCTGAGAGCAATAAAATTGAAAAAGAGCTTACACTTGAAATTGGACAAACAAAAACAGTAGGAGCATTTGATTATAAATTTGAAAATCTGAAAGAGTTCAAGGCTATGAATTATGATGCGATTGTTGCTTCAATTATTGTAAGTAGAGACGACAAGTTTATAACAGAAATTAATCCTGAAAAAAGGCTCTATCATTCCAGTGATTCTCCTATGACAGAAGCTGGTATTAATGGGAGGCTTGATCGCGACCTTTATGTTTCTCTTGGAAACATGGTCTCAGATAATGCATGGTCATTGAGGATATATGATAAGCCGATGATCCGATTAATTTGGATTGGGACAATATTTATGATTTTAGGAGCAATCTTTAGTATCAGATATAAGAAAGTAAAAACTACATGAACAAAAGCTTTTTTCTCTATTCAGCAGTGTTTGTTATTATCAGCATGTTTCTTTTTGAGGGTTTGTATTATGATCCAAAAAAAATACAGTCGCCACTAATCGGCAAAACCTTTCCAGATTTTAAACTTCCTGATCTTTATACTAAAAATATACTTACTAACGATAGTTTTTTGAACAAAAAAACTGTTGTTAATGTCTGGGCTAGTTGGTGCCTCGAATGTGAAAGAGAACACTCTTATTTAATTGAATTATCAAAAAAAAAGAATATCGATTTAGTGGGTATAAACTATAAGGATGAATCTATGGATGCAAAAGGTTGGTTAAGTATGAGAGGGAATCCCTATAGAGTAATAATTCAAGATGCTCTTGGCGATTTATCATTAGATCTTGGCGTGTATGGTGTGCCCGAGACATACATTATTGATGAAAACCAAGTAATCCTCTTCAAACATATTGGGCCTATTAATAACCAAGTTATAGAGAATGAAATGATACCCGTCTTTGGTAAATAAAATGAGAAGTTTAATTTTAGTCATATTTTTATTCTTAAATAACACAGCTGATGCAGGTGATATTGATAGACAATATACAAATCTAATTCAAGAATTAAGATGTATGGTTTGTCAAAATCAGAATTTGGCTGAGTCTGAAGCACCGCTTGCTGTTGATATGAAAGAGAAAATAAGAGAGATGTTAGAAAATGGAAAAACAGAAACTGATATCAAAAAGTTTCTGTCTGAAAGATACAGCTCATACATACTTTATGAACCACCAATCAACAAACAAAATATTTTTCTATGGCTTGGTCCGTTCCTTTTTATCATTATACTTAGCTTTTTCTTATTAAGGCGCTACATAAAATGATCTATTTTATATTATTAGCAGTAGTAATAATTTATTTACTAATACTTTCAAGAGGTAATAATGATTCGAAGAATGTTATTTCAATGCCATCAAAGCTAATTATCTTATCTCTATCGGCATTAATCATATATATATTCTCATTATCTTATGATTTTTCAAATGCTTTAGATTACAAAAAAATCCACACTAAAAACTTAACAGTCCGAGAAAACATCAAAACCATCAAAGAGAATATTCCAAAGCTCGAGGCGAGATTATTAAATAGTTCAGATGATTTTAATGGGTGGTTGATGTTAGGAAAATCATATTCTATTTTAAAAAATTATAATAGTGCATCAAAAGCTTACGAAGTAGCAATTAATTTAAGGCCTGATAATATGGATGCTTTAAGAGAGTATATTCTGGTACTACGAAGTGATAGTGAGGTTTTAAATAAAGATTTAATTAAAAAGTATTTTAAAATATTCATCAATCAAACAAATGAACCTCAAGCACTATTAGATCTTTTAAGTTTCTCTTTCAATATAAATGATAATCTCCTAGCACAAGAGACACTTGTAGAAATCATAAATCATCCAAAAATAAACAATAAAAATGAATACAAAAAAATTTTAACCAACTTGCAAGATAATTCAGTCAATACAAATACTATACTAGATCTATCTGTGTCATCAAAGGATAGCTTCGAGGGCTATTTCTTCATGATTCTTAAGGAGAAAAATATCAATCAACCATTTGCGATTAAAAGGATTAAAGCAAACAGAGGTAATATTTCAGTAAAGTTCACATCGGATGATTTTATGCTTGGACAGGATATAGAAGTGCCAAATGAGTTTGAGCTAGTAATTAAACACTCTAGCGTTGATCGTTTTTCAAGTGACTCAAAATTAGTTGAAGTCTTTAAAATGAACATCGATAATTATAATGATATAAGACAAGAGAAGCTAAAGATTACTTTTTAAAACGATTCTATCATCAAAGACAAAACAGTCTCCTTTCCAAGATGTAGCTCGTGTATTATTCATATAATTGATTATACCTCCCTTAAGTTGGTATACATCCTCGAAACCTAAATCATTGAGATATTTCCCAGCTTTCTCACACCTTATACCGCCAGTACAAAAAATTGCTGTTTTCTTCTTTTTATCTAACTTGCCTAATTCACTTTGTCTATCTTTCAAATCTATAAAGTTTCTAAGATTAAAGCTTATAGCATTATTGAATGTCCCTAAAAAGTATTCGAAACTATTTCTCATATCAAGAACTTGTATATCATCATCTAATAACTGGTCCCAGTCTTGAGGCGATATGCTTTTCAGCTTACTGTTATCTCTTTGATTTCCTGAGTAATTAAATTTAATAATTTCATTTTTTATCTTTACCTTAAGCTTTGTAAACGCAATATGATTACTAGGAGACTTGTTAAGATGAACATTATCTAGACAAACTATATTATTAATTATATTAAGTGCATCGTCTAGAAGATACTCTGCCTGACTTATGTTTACATTGATACCTTCTTTTGATAAAAGAATCGTACCTTTAATATCTAAGTCATTTAACTTAGAAATCAATGATTTCCTTTTATTTTGTAAATCCAAAATTTTTCTAAATTTATAAAAGCTATATACAAACATTATTTTATATAACAAATCGTCATGCCATCATAAATTGTGAGCATGCTGTGTTCAACTCTTTTGTCTATTTTAATTTTTTCATTCAATTGTCTAATAGATAGGGTGCTTTTACTATGATCTTTATCATCATATACATTCCCTTTCCACAGTGTATTATCTATGCACATTATTCCACCATTATTCATCATTGGTATTATCAAATCATAATATTCGCAATAATTTGCCTTATCCGCATCTAAGAAAGCAAAATCAAACTTTTCCTCATTATTCATCTTTAATTCTCTCAGAGCATTTAGTGCATCATCTTTTATCAATTCTATTTTTTCATCTATCTTAGCTAGCTTCCAATATCTCTTTGCAATTTCAAGATACGTTTGATTATTATCAATAACGGTGAGTTTCGACTTTTCACTAATGGACGTACCTATACATAATGAGCTGTAACCTGTGAATACACCAACCTCTAGACATTTTTGAAAATTTGAGATTTTACAGATTATTGACAGTAGTGCGCCCTGTGAGGCACCAACTTGCATGATCGAAATTGCCCCAAGTTTTTTCGTCTCTCTTCTATTTTGCTTGAGCAAATCTGATTCGTTATAACCGACCGTATCAATATAATGCCTAAGATTATTAGGAAGTATGGGTGAGTCAATTGACATTATTGTCGTCTGGCTTCAAATTCAATTATAAGCTCAATCTCGTCGCCTACAAGATTATCTTTTATTGCATACATCATTCCATGTTCAGATCTTTTTATGATTCCTCTAGCGGATATACCCATGACATATGGTTTTATAATTCCACCGAATGGATACTTAGCTATTTTATTTATCTTGCCAGTAAGAACGAGTGGTTTTGTAATTCCTAATAATGTTAACTCTCCAGCTATCATAGTTTTGTCTTTTTTGATCTCTATATTATCTGCCTTGAAAATCATTTCTGGATATTTATTTACATTTAAAAAATCAGGACTCATTAGATGTTCATCCCTTTCATCATGATTCGTGAATACACTTGCTGTTTTGATAACGATATTGATATCACTTATTATATTATTTTCAACATCATGAGAGTAGCTACCATCAATATCACGAAACATGCCCAAAGTTTTAGCATAACCCACATGCTCTACAAGAAATCCAACTGCAAAGTGAGTTTTATCTATGACGTACTTGTCTACTGACGCAAATGTAATAATAGGGAACAGCATCAATATCATATATTTTTTAAACATGTTTCCTCCTATATAGATATATAGTGTCTTTGATGAATGAAAAAGTTATCAGCATAGTAATTATATATATTAAACTTCGTATAGATTCAACTGTATTATAAAAGTTACATAAAGTAAGAAGCAAGATAGTAGACACACATATAGCTTTTCTTAAATAAGATTCTGGTAATTTATCATTACTAATCATCTCTTTGTTAATCAGCATAAGAAATATATATCTATATAAAGGAATACATATTATGAAAATACTATAGTTATAGTTTTTAATTAAAGAAAATATAAGTATTAATATTAGAAAGTTATCTACTTCTTGATCGAATAATTCACCGAAACTAGTCATTTGTCTCAAGTATCTTGATAAATAACCATCTACTCCATCTAAAGTAAGGCTTATTAAAATCAGTGATAATATTAAGATATCAGTGTACTCGTTTATATTTATGACGCAGATTAATATAAATATATTAATAATTAGCCTAGCAGCTGTAACAATATTTGGTATGTTATATTCAATTCTATATTTTTTGGCAAAATACATGAAAGTAGTGAAAACAATTATGAAAGAATATGTCGAACTTAAAATAATGTTTTCTGTAATATTATTAGTCGTAAAGATAACAATTAATAGGAGTAAGTACGTTGCACTAAAAAAATAACTCAAAACCAACATATCTACATAAAATATTTTTGTTATAATTCTCTAATGGAACAGTATACAGCACAATCATTCTGGGTCTCTAAAAAAAAAGGAATCATTGAAAATGAAGTCTTAAAGAATAATCTTGATGATAATGAGGTAATTATAAAAACACTCTACTCCGGCATAAGTTATGGTACTGAGAAAATTGTTTTTGACTCGCAAGTACCCTCAAGTCAGTATGAATTTATGAAAGCCCCTCATCAAGAGGGTTCATTCAAGTCACGCGTGAAGTATGGATATCTAAGTGTGGGAAAGGTTATCCATGGGTCAAAAAGATTGATGAATAAACTTGTATACACAATGTACCCGCATCAATCAAAATATGTTATTAATTCATCTTTTGTAACTCTTATACCAAACTCAATACCTCCAAGGAGGGCACTGTTGACTGCAAATATGGAAACTGCGATTAATGCTATGTGGGACAGTAATCCATCGATAGGTGATAATGTATATGTTATAGGTGCGGGAATCGTAGGACTACTAATGGCTTATGTTTTGTCAAGAACATTTGGTATCGAGGTGACACTAGTAGATAAAGATGCATCAAAAAGAAATCTATGTAAAAAACTTAAGATTAAATTTAACACTGATATAAAAATTATCAAAAATCCAGATATTATCTATGAATGTACTGGGAATATTTCTGCACTAAATTCTTTAGTTGATTATGTAACTCTCGATACAAAAGTGTGTATATTGAGTTGGTATGGTAAGCAGATTTCAAAGATTGGAATGGGAGAGAACTGCTTCTCAAGAAGGTTAAATATAATTTTCTCTCAAGTGGGTAACATTCCATCATACAAATTGAGAAAATTTGATAATCTTAAAAGAAGATCTCTTGCATTAAGCATGCTTAATGATGATATTCTCGATTTACTTATTGACAAAAAAGAAATAAGGTTACATGACTTACCAACTTTTTTTAAAAAAAACTATACTAAAGGTTTATGTAAAGTGGTGCGCTATTAATGTATGAATTAAAAATAAAGGATTACTGTTTTATAGCTCATAGTCTGAAAGATGAATTCTTTGGACCAGCAAAGCATCTTCATGGCACTACATATATTATAGATTTAATATTTTCTTCAAAAGAACTCATAGAGAAAAATATAATTATGGATATAGGAATGGCTACAGATATTTTAAAAAAAGTAATCTCAAAATATAATTATAAAAACTTGGATGATTTAGATGAGCTTAAAGATAGCATTACAACCACAGAGTTTATGGCAAAGAAGTTTACTGAAGATATATATGATGAATTACAACAAAGAGAATATCCAGTGAGTAAACTTTTTTCAATAAAAATAATTCTTGAAGAAAATCATATCGCATCAGCTTCATACACCAAAGAAATTTAAAGTGAAATATTTCATTACGCCAGAGCTAAAAAGTATTTCTGGAGGTAACAAATACGATAAAAACGTACTAGATTATTTACATAGCATAGGTTTTAAAATAATTAATATCCATCCATCCAATAAATCAAATTCAATATTGAAATATTTAAATATTTTTAATAAGATTCCAAAAAATTCACTAGTATTAATAGATGGCTTAATTGCTCCTAATTTTTACACAATTATTGACGTATTAACAAAAAAATATAAGCTTATCCTACTTATCCATCATCCCGTCTCATACGAAAATGCCAAATTTGGTGAAACTAGACTGAAACTAAAAGAAAGAGCAATATTCTCAAAAGTTCATAGTCTTATCACAGTAAGCAAGACAATGAAAAAAGTTATACAAGGAATGTTGAATACAAAAAAAATGATAGACGTCATTGAACCTGGCGTTGATGACATGTATTTCAACAAATATATCAAAAATAACGACAGCCATAGTCTTGTTTGTGTGGGATCCGTAATTCCAAGGAAAAATATAGAGGCATCGATAAATACATTGTCATATCTTGATGACAAATGGACGATGTCCATTATAGGTAAATATTCTATTAATGATGGATACTATCAATATCTTAATAATATTATTTCAAAGCTGAACCTTAACAGTAGGATACGATTTCATGGAGAGATAGAGAATGATGATGATCTAATTACCTTGCTTACAAAATCAAGTGTATATACTTGTTTGAGTCATTATGAAGGATATGGCATGGCAAATATTGAAGCTGGTACACTGGGACTGCCCCTTGTAGTCTCAGACATACCTGTTTTTCATGAAAACCTTAAAGGATTTAATCGAATATATGTTAGTCCTAATAATTATATTGAAACAGCTCGAGCCATTGATGAGCTATCAAAGAGAACAAGAACACACTACAATTATATTCCGCATAGATGGAAAGATGTCGGATATAAATTCAAAAGAGTATTAAATGAACAATAAATTCAGCAAGTCTTGGATAAATATGAGGATACCTTATGATCATGCAGCAAGAAGTCATCTTCTGATTGATTTTTTAGAAAAACATGACAAAGAAAATAAATTTGACTTAATTGATATGTGCTCAGGCTCAGGAAGTTTTTTGATTTGGAGTATCAAAAGAGGGTTGTTCTTCAAAAAAAATATATTGATTGATAACGATATTAATCTACTTAAATCAGTAAAAAGCAATCTTAGAAAATATCTGAAAAATGTTAGCAATATAAAATCTAATACTAATAATATGAGTCTCACTATAAATTATAAAAATAAAGATAAATCTTCTGTAAGCATTATGAAATATGACTGTGATAACTTTTCTATTAAAGACAGTCAACCATATGTCATTAGCTATTCCGCAGTAGTTGACTTGATGTCAAAATCTTCTATAGATAAGTCTATAAAACTTATTAAAGACAATAATATATTATTTTTTTCATTATGCTTTGACGGGAGTGTAAAATGGACTCCAAGCCATCCATATGATAAATATATACTCTCTTTTTTTAATAATCACCAACAATCAGACAAAGGCTTTGGCACAGCATTAGGATATAAGTCAATTGATTATATTAAAAAAAAGGTAAATAAGTTAGGTTTAAAAATTGAAATCACAAACTCTCCTTGGATAGTAAGAAATAAACTACAAGATGATATCATTTTTATGAAAAGATATTTACTAGATATTAAAAAATCACTTTTTCATATGGATGGTATTGATAAAACAATGTTAAGACAATGGTACGCTGATAAGCATGAGAGCATTGAATGCAAAAAAGTAAAATTACTAGTAGGGCACAAAGATATATTAATTCATAAACAGTGAAAAAAGCCTTCAAATATATTATTTCTTTATCTTTGATGACATACATAATCTATGTGTATGGTAAGGATATTAGCATCATTCTTCTCAGAGTGGATCTAATGTTTCTTCCACTTGTGTTCGTAATAAGTCTTTTTCAATATTCATTATCAGCGTGGAGATGGTGTTACATTGCATCTAAAACTCAATCATCAATAACGTATTATGATGCATTTAGGTACTATTATATCGCTGGCTTTCTGAACAATATTCTTCCTACTGGAATTGCAGGTGATATATACAGAACAATTAACATAAAAGTGAACAATAATACTAATAACTTTATTAAGTCATTACAGTCTGTAATTCTTGAAAGACTGTCTGGCCAAATAGCATTAATTGCTACTTTTATACTTTCACTACTAATATTTTTTGTTTTTAATCAAAAGTATCAGGCGTCAATTTATGTTCTCGTTTTGATAATACTAATATTTGGATTACTGAAGCTATTATTCTTATACAAGAAAAAAAATAAATACATCATAAACTTCAAATATATTTTTAGTGGTAAACGTCTGGTGAAACACCTATTAGTATCTCTGATTATAGTTATGACATATATAATAACTTATATAATATGCGCTTACTCTCTCAATTTGAAAATTGACTTAATTAGTTTTTTTGTATTCGCGCCGATTGTTTTAATTTCAATGACTCTTCCTGTGAGTATAGGAGGCTGGGGTGTGAGAGAGACGACTGCTCTTGTCATATCATTTCTTCTAGGATTATCAGTTTCTTCAAGCGTGACTGTCGCTATCGTATACGGAATATGTAATTTAGTCTGTTCCTTGCCTGGTATCTATTTTCTAGCTACAAGCAAGACTCTTAAAGATTAATATCAAATAGAATATCTCTTCCCATCATAAAATGTCTTGTTTCATAGGATTTTAATTTATTTATTTTTATATATTTATTCACAATAAATGAGGGCCTACCACCACCTAGAATAATTGGGCACAAGCATACGTGTAATCTATCGAATATATTTTTAGTCATAAAGTGCGATATGGTTCTTCCACCTCCTTCTATATATATAATCTTATTTCTCTTTAAATCCAGGTCTTTTTTGAAAAGATCTATATCATAAATTATGTTTATATTCTTTGTAGTTAGGTCATGTTTAATTTTCTTTTTTGGGTCGAAAATATATATATCAGGATCATTCCCCTCAACAAGACGTGTAGTAAGTTGAGGTTGGTCTTCAGTATAGGTATTTGCACCAACAATAATAATATCCGCAATAGCTCTTAATCTATGTATATGTTCTAAATTATCCTTGCTACTAATATATTTTGATTCCCCTGATATTGTAGCTATGTAACCATCTAATGATTGTGCAATATGACCTATAAACTGTACTTTCTTTGATGAAAAAACTACAGGTAGAAAAATATCAAATAAATTAGCTATCTCTGAGTTAAAAATAATATTACTTTCAAGTATAGTTTTTGACTTTCTGTCATAAACTAGATGTATATTTTTCCTAGATATATTTTCATTAATATCCACTATATCCTTTCTAGGAAGGTCAATATTATTAATTTTTAAAATAAGTGACCAAGCTGTTTTTTTTGATATACTGATTTTAGACATTGAGGTATGTTATGGATTTCATTAAAAATATAATTAAGAATATATTACATGGTTCTTTAATATCTATTCCACTCCTGATTTTTGTACATTTCACACATGGATATTTTTCACAATATAGCCCAATTCCATCAATATTATATTTCTTTTCATCTATGTCATTTGGTATTTTATATCTTGCAATAACACTTTACTTGATGGGACTTTTTGCAAACTTTTTTGTTAAAAATTTGAGTTTATAAAATAGTAGGATTTGGTGCGTCGCCATAGACCTCATCAGGATCAAAGATTTTTTCATCTTCAACAAATTTAAGCTCAAGTTGTTTCGAACTCATATCAATCTCTCTATAAAAGCATGATTTATATCCAACATGACAGCTCGCTTCACCTCTAACTGTAACATTTAACCATATGCAATCCTGATCATCATCAATAAAAATATTTTTTACATCTTGAATTAATCCACTTGTTGCACCTTTATGCCAAAGGCACTTTCTGCTTCTACTATAATAGTGAGCTTCCTTTGTAAGGATTGTCTTTTTAAGCGCTTCTTCATTCATATATGCGTGCATCAACACTATTCCACTTTTTTCATCAGTAGTTACTACAGGTATGTATCCATTCTCATCAAATTTTGGAGCAAGATCACTACTCTCCTCAACCTGCTTTATGGACTCTCTTTTTTTAAACATTTTTTACGTTCTTCTTAAATTTCTTTCTTATTTTACTCAAGTATTTTTCATGAGTATCCTTAGTTACAAACATTTTACCACAGTAATAACATTCTGCACTTCCATCTTTTATTGTTAGGTAAATCAATGGGTGTTTGCCGGACTTCTCATCACCAGAGCATGCGACCTTTGTTTCTGTATTATCGACGACTTTCAGATTTTGACGCTTAATCATTATTTACAAAGATGAAAAATCACCTAGTTTCATCAATCTTTCTCTGAATTTCTCTTTAATCTCTTCAGTAAGAGATTTTATATCTAGAGCCTTTTTCATTAAATCAATATTTTTTAGGTCAACGAATAGAATTGTTGAGATATCTTTTATACTCATTGAGTTTTCTTCTGAGTGAATTTTTTCTATCTCATCTCCCTCTTCAATACTTCCCTCTTGCACTACTCTAAAATAAGTTCCAAGTAATCCTGATTGTGAAAACATTTTTGGAAAATCTCTGCTGTTCATTTTTATTCCAATTTTATAGCAGGGTATTCTGGGCTGACTGACTTGAAGAATACAGTCATTTATTTTGAATCTATCTCCGATATTTATCTCACTTTCATCAAAGCTACTGATGGTAAGGTTCTCTCCAACTAATCCAAACTCAGTGAATTCTTTCTGTAATCGCTCGCCCCATAACTTGTAATGTTCGAACGAATACCCATATACAGCTTTGTCGAAACCGCCATGAACACTTAAATCTGCCTGACGGTCGCCCTCAATTCCTTGAGAGGTCACTCTTACTCTTTCAGAAACAGGTTTTTTATAGATACTTGTGATAAGCTCTTTACCATTAAAAATAACCTTTTTTGGCTCAGAAACATTTACGGATAAAATTTTCATATACTTAATATACTAACATTAACATGAATTTACTCAAATCTAACTGGTTCCTTCTGATTTTACTCTCTGCAATTTGGGGTGGAGCTTTTACTCTTAACAAAATAGCACTTGATTCATTTACACCAGAGGTAATCGTCTCAGGCAGACTTATCTCAGGTTCAATATTTCTCATAGCATTGATATATTTCATATATAAAAGATTTTCAATAAGTCTAACTCAAATAAATTACTACTTATTTATGAGTCTTATTGGAATTGTAATACCCTTTATAGCGATCATCACCGGTCAAAAGAATATAGATAGTGCAATGGCCGGTATCTTGATGGCAACCATGCCAATTTCTACAATATTACTATCACATATTTTTCTTGAAGATGAGAAGATGGATAAACAAAAGTTCATAGGTTTTATAATCTCATTTTTAGGAGTATTCGCTCTAATATACAGAGATGATCTTTTTATAAATAACTCAATAAGCGAGACTTTAGAATCTCAGCTATTAGTTATACTCGGGGCAACATTGTACGCCTTCGCAGCTATATATGGAAAAAAATATAAGATTACAGATCCGCTAAGTGCATCTACTGGAACAATTCTGTTCGCAACTTTCTTTATGACTATATACTTAATATTTATTGATCAGTCTAAACCTAATTACTACAATCTTTTATTCGATATTAATATCCTGCTCCTTGGAGTACTATGCACTGCTATAGCTACAATAATATATTTTCAAATCTTACAATCAGAAGGAGCATCATTTATATCTATGATGAATTTCCTCATACCGCTTTGGGCCATCCTATTTGGAATAGTTATACTTAATGATGAGTTTAGCTGGAATTATATATTTGGACTTTTAATTATACTATTTGGGATAAAGTTAGCTAATTCTGTTCGTTAATTCATTTAACCATAGCTTGATATATAGTATTATTTATTTATGAATAAAAAAACAGAAATTGAAGCAGCTACCTTTAGAAGAATTATAAAGCATTTACAGGAAAATCCTGAAGTTCAGAATATTGATCTAATGAATCTTGCAAACTTTTGCAGAAACTGTATTTCTAAATGGTATGTCTCTGAGTCGTTAGAACACGAAGAAGAGATATCTTACGATAATGCAAGAGAGCTTGTTTATGGCATGCCTTACAGTGAGTATAAAAAGAAATATCAAAAAGAAGCTACCAAAGAACAATTGGAAAAATTTAATGCAAGCCAAAAAAACAAAGGCTGAGCTCCAAGATAACGATCTCTTAAGATACAACAGAAATATTGTTCTCCCTGAGATTGATATAGAGGGTCAACGAAAACTTTTAAACTCAAAGGTCGCAATAATTGGTCTTGGAGGTATTGGATGCCCAACAGCAACCTATTTAGCATCATCTGGAATAGGCCATCTTTGTTTAGTTGATTATGATAATGTTTCCCTATCAAATTTAAACCGCCAGGTCTTATTTTCAGAAGATGACATATCGTTTGAAAAAGTAATAGCGGCAAAAAATAAACTCAACTTATTGAATTCAAAAATAGACATAAAGGCGGTGCCAGAGAAGATTGATGCACAATTTAATGCATCTTTTCTAAGAGACTATGATTATATTATAGACTGTACAGATAACTTCCAAACAAGAACAATGATTAATAGTATTTGTCTAGATTATAAGATTCCTCTAATTACTGGAGCTGCAATAAAATTTGAAGGGCAAGTTGCTACATTCAGAAACGATTTGGACAATATGCCATGTTATAGATGTCTATATCAAGATTTGCCAAATAAATCGCCTTCTTGTCTAGATTCAGGAATTCTTGGAACTGTAACTGGCCTTGTTGGGACTATATTAGCGACAGAATGTGTAAAAATTATATGTAATATTGGAGAACATGTTGAAAGCAAAGTAATGTTAATTGATTTGAAAAGATATGAGTTCAAGACTATCAAAATAAATAAAGATCATGAATGTAGCTACTGTAAATAAAAATATTAAAGATAAACTTTCAAGAAGTTTTGAATACTTAAGAATATCTATCACTGATAGATGTAATTTTCGATGTAGTTACTGCATGCCGTCAGATATTTTTAATAAAAATTATAAATATATTTCACAAGACAAGATATTGTCTTATGAAGAGATAATTTCTATTTGTAAACTATTGAAAAATGTTGGTCTGAGGAAAATACGTATAACTGGTGGAGAACCATTATTGAGAAAGAATATCGATAAATTAATATATAAACTTAAAAATGATGTCCATATTGATCAAATAAGTATTACAACAAATGGCTCGCTGCTCTCTGAAAAAAAGCTAATTTTACTAAAAAAATCAGGATTAGATTCTATAACATTAAGTCTTGATACTCTTGATACTAATAAACTTGCTGTTATTAATGGCACAAAAAAGAATATTGATATAAAGATGTTAATGAGTAATATCCAAAAACACTTTGGTTATATTAAAACAAATACTGTTGTCATGAAGGGAATAAATGATAATGAGCTACTTGATATTATTGAATTAGTGAAAAATTATAACTCAGAAATTAGATTCATTGAATATATGGATGTGGGTGAATCAAATAAATGGCATCTTGACAAGGTGGTACCCTCTAAAGATTTACTAGAAAGGATAAATCAAAGATATGATCTCACGAAATTAGATACTGACATCACCTCTACAGCAAGTAAGTGGCAGATAAAAAATACTAAAGCTTCTTTGGGTTTCATATCTTCAATTACAGAGCCATTTTGTACGAACTGCAACAGAGCAAGGTTATCTGTAGATGGTAAGATATTTACATGTTTATTTGCAAGTGAGGGTCTTGATATTAAAAATATTATACGCTCAGATGATTATGAGAGAAAATTTTTAGAGTATTTTAATAAAATTTGGTCACAACGCTCAGACCAATATTCAGAAATAAGATTCACAAAGAAAAAAGATATTCCAAAGGTGGAAATGTCTTATATTGGAGGCTAGCGATGAAATATCTTTCATATATATTCTATCTAATTGCTATATTAGCTGCACTTTCTGCAGGCTTCCAAATTTTAAATCAAATGTTCCCTGATTATGGAATTTTTCACTTAATAGTAGGTTTCATTGGTACAGCGATGTTTTTTCCTTTAGTACCCATATATCCTGCAATCAATAATGGTGAGTGGATTTATCTTATTACATGCTATTTCTCTATTCTTATAGGAGTAATTTTAAATAATAGATCCAGAACAACTAAATAATCATAAAACATTAGATTTGAACTTACTCTAACATAAATGTATTATTCACTGATAATAATGATAATTGTAGTTAAATACTTTGCAAGTATAAGTGATGCAGTAGGAAAAACCTCTGAGAAAATAGAATTCCAGCAAAGGATATCAGCTGGGGAACTTTGGTCAGATGTTTCAGAAAATATAAAATACACTGGTAAGGTGATGATAGCAGTGAATCATGAGTATGTAGAAAAAAACTATTTACTTAAGCATGAAGATGAAATTGCTTTCTTCCCTCCAGTAACAGGTGGTTAAAATGTATATAGAAATTATAAATGAAGAGTTCGATCCATGGCAAAAATTAGTTGATTATAAAAAAGCCCAGCTAAGAGACAAGAAGAACATTGGAGCATGTAGCGTTTTTTTAGGTACAATGAGAGATATAAATTGTGGTGATGAGATTAAATCTATGGAGCTGCAGCACTACCCAGACATGACTGAGTCTTATCTTGATAAAATAGTTACCAATGTTACTAAGAAATATAAGATTATAGATTCAATTATTTTACATAGAGTTGGGTTAGTCAGTCCTTCTGATCCTATTGTACTAGTTGCAACATGGTCTGAGCACAGAAACGACGCATTTGAGGCTACAAGGGAAATTATGGAAATATTGAAGAGTGAAGCTCCCTTTTGGAAAAAAGAATCTACAGATAAAGGTTTCAGATGGGTTGAACCTGAAGCAGAGAGTGTAGAGGATATGAATGAAGCCTAAAAAAGTCGTACTTGCCTATTCTGGTGGACTTGATACATCTGTTATAGCTAAATGGCTTATGGAGCAACATGATCTTGAGGTCATAACATTCACTGCTGATATAGGGCAAGGAGAGGAGACTAAAGACGCAAAAGCTAAAGCAAAAAAATTAGGAATTAAAAAAATCTATATTGAGGATCTAAGAGATGAATTCGTGGAAAAATATGTATATCCAATGTTTAGAGCGAATGCTATATATGAAGGAGAATATTTTTTAGGAACTTCAATTGCAAGACCATTAATCAGCAAAAGGCTTATTGAAATTGCAAAAAAAGAAAAAGCTGATTATATATGTCATGGCGCAACCGGCAAGGGAAATGATCAAGTTAGATTTGAGTTAGCTGCATATGCATTAAATCCAAAAATAAAAGTTATAGCTCCTTGGCGAGAATGGGATTTCGTGTCTAGGGCCGATTTAATGAAATATGCTAAGAAACATCAAATTGCAGTAGATTTTGATAAAGGTAAGAAAAGCCCATACTCTATGGATGCGAATATTCTGCATACTTCCTATGAGGGAGGTATTCTAGAAGATCCATGGAAAAAACCGGAGGAATCAATGTGGTTGAGAACAAAATCACTTGAAAATAGCAAATCAAGAGCTCAGTCCATAGATTTAACTTTTGACAAAGGTGATATTGTTGCAATTAATAATAAGAAAATGAGACCTTCTAAGATTCTACACGAATTAAATATTCTTGCAGGTTCTCATGGCATTGGTCGAGATGATATTGTCGAAAATAGATATGTAGGTATAAAGTCAAGAGGTTGTTATGAGACGCCTGGTGGAACAATTTACTTCAAAGCACATAAAGCGATGGAGTCAATTACTCTTGATAGAGAAATGCTTCATCTGAAAGAGGACTTAACAAATAGATACTCTAGACTAATTTATAATGGATACTGGTTTTCTCCTGAGAGAGAATCAATACAAGTAATGATCGATAAATCACAAACTAAAGTTTCTGGAACTGTAAGAGTAAGACTATTTAAGGGTAATGTAATTATAGAAGGTAGAAAATCACCTTATTCGTTGTATTCTGAAGACTTATCAACTTTCGAAAATGATTCAGGCGAATATGACCAAAGAGATGCTGAAGGCTTTATTAAGATTAATTCACTAAGATTGAAGACAAGATCAAAATAACTATTTGTTATATTCTTTGAGAACAGCAGTAAACATATGTTTATTGAGTCTATACTGCTCAATCCTCACAGGTAGAAAATTATGATTAACTGAATACCAAGTTAATGTGCTTCGCTTACTCCCCTCGATTTCTCTCTTGATAACTAATGTAGGAATATTTCCAAGTACTGTCTTAATGTTCTCTTCAGAGATTTTACTAAATTTATATAACCTCTCCCTACCTTTATCACTGACTTTGACTTTTGTGAGTGAGTAGCCAAATATTTGAGCTACTAGTCTATCAATCCTTATATTTTTATCATGAATTATATCCTGATCATTTACGCTAGTGACTAGATTTTTTTTAATTTTTATACTACTAATTTTAGAAGTATAATTAGACTTTTTTCGTTCAAAACTATACATCATAGTTACGAGATATTTCCCAATATTTTTATGGCTTGTATTTTCTGGTATATTATTTTCAAAACAGCTATTCTCTCTTCGTAAGTCTTTTTTGAGAGAAAATAGGCCAGATGTATTACTGCTTGTATAAAGACACCATTGTCTCAAATCTTTATCATATATCATCTCATGCTTAGACTCAGCGAACTCTATACCACTTTTAGAGAATACGTAGATTGCATTATATTCATTTGGAGCTGATAAAGTAATATTTGAGAACAGAAGTAGTAATATAATTAGAATATTTAGTCTGTTATAGTTTTTCATTATCAATCAAATAAGTAATAGGAGATTCAATAACTTTATCCTTGAACTTAATTTTGTTTTTATCAAATTCTATAAGATCTTCTGCGAACCATTGAATTACAATAGGATAGATTTTATGCTCTACTTTGTGTGTAATTAATTCTAATTCAGATTTGGTTATATGATTTTTTATGCTGAACTTGGCTTGAAGGATTATTGGTCCACCATCAAGTGTATTATCAACATAATGAATTGTAACGCCATGAAACTTATCTTTATTCATTAGGACTTTATCATATGTATTTAATCCAGGATATTTTGGTAAAATAGATGGATGAATATTTATGATTTTACCAATATAGTCATGGACAAGTTCTTTAGATATTATCTTCATAAAACCAGCTAGTATTATTAAATCAGGTTTATATTTCTCTAAAAAAGCTTTCAAATCAGTCTCGAGTTCATTATTGTTACTGATTGTAATTTCCAGCATATGATTTTTGCATATCTTTATACCATTTGCTTTTGAATTATTAGTAAATGCTGCAATATAATCCAACTTACCATCAAGTTGCGATTTATTGAGAAGTAAGTTTTCTAAATTTGAACCATATCCTGAGAATAATATTACAGATTTTTTAATCGACATACATTAATTTTGCTTTTGAGGAATCTTTTATTATTTGGCCTATTATTTTATAGGCATAATTATTTTCTCTTAAAACTTTATGTGCAGTACTCATATCTTTTTTATCAATTACTATTACCATACCGATACCACAATTAAATGTCTTTAGTAATTCTTCATCATCTATGATAGCTAGATCCTGAATATATCTGAATATTTTTGGAATTTTGAGTGAATTAAGGTTTATAGTCGCTAAATAATCTTTTGGTATAATTCTTGGTATATTATCTGTAAGTCCACCGCCAGTTATATGAGCTAGTCCATTTATATTAATTTTCTTAAGAAGAGAATCAATTATTTTTACATATAACTTAGTGGGTTTAATTAAAATATCAGCTATTTTTTTATTCTCAAACTTATTTTGAAGTCTGAGCCTTTTTTTATCAATTAGTCGATTGATAAGAGAATAGCCATTAGAGTGAAACCCGCTTGAATTTAAACCAATGATAATATTCCTATTCTTTATTTTAGACGGGGATATAATTTGCTTTTCTGACACTATACCTACGCAAAAACCTGCTAAATCATAATCACCAGTACTATACATGCCAGGCATTTCAGCTGTTTCACCACCAATCAGACTCATGTCACATTTTTCACATGACCTTTTAATACTTTTTAACACGTCGGAGTGGACATCATATTTAATTCTGCTTGTTGCTAGATAGTCTAGAAAAAAAAGAGGTTTTGCCCCACTTGTAATTACATCATTTACACACATTGCCACTAGATCCTGACCAATATATTTATGATTTTTTACTTTTTTTGCTATTTTTAATTTTGTCCCAACACCATCGGTTCCAGAGACTATTACAGGATCTTTTATTCTCTTATCTATTTTATATAAACTTGAAAAACCTCCAATTCCAGATATTACATGCTTGGAATTTTTACTAGGACTAGCCTTAATTGACGAAATAAGCTTATCAGCTCTATCAATACTCACACCAGACTTTTGATAGTTAATTTTTCTCTTTTGCTTATTATTCATTACTATAGATAGGTTATAATTATATCTCAAAGAAATTATTATAGATACTCATATGACTCAAGAGCTGCATTATAATCAGATACCTATTGATTTTGGATTTTTTACAAGGAAAACATATGATAATTTTGTCATAGGTAGTAATGAAAAATTATTTGATACACTAAGCAGTATTAATGATAGCGATCAACTTGTCCTTATTTATGGCTCTAAATATTCTGGGAAAACTCATATCTGTGAAGCTGCAGTTAATCATTTTAAAAATAAAAGCATTTTCATAAATGTTCATACTGATCTATTTAAACTCGAATTATCTGACTCTTATGATTTATTAGTAATTGATGATTTAGATAAATTAATTCTTTGTAAAGAAAATGAGGAGACTTTATTCTCATTAATAAATAATCAAATTCTTCAAAAAAAACCTTCAATTGTCGCTTCATCAAAAGATATAAGTGAATGTAATATTCATCTAAAAGATTTATCTTCAAGATTACTTTCAGATAAAATATTTAATATTATCGAACTAGATGATTCTGATAAAATTGATATGATGATTTCATTTTGTTCACAACGCGGCTTGGAGATCGAAGAAAAAGTATTACAATATATCATCAAGAATTGTAGTAGAGACCTATATTTTTTATGTGCACTTATACAAAATCTTGATACTGCTTCAATGTCTACCAAAAGAAAGATAACAATACCATTTATTAAAAAAGTAATAGAACTTCGTAAGGTCTAAGAGTAAATTTTATCTGCAATCTCAGCAAATCTTTTACCGTAAGATAAACAGATAGCTTTTTCTTCTTCTGTTAGTTCTATAACTTGATTATGAGATACATGAGAGGGACCATATGGAGTACCCCCTGAACTGGTTGTTGAGAGGTTTTTTTCACTGTATGGAACGCCAACTATTATCATTCCATGATGAATCAATGGAAACATCATACTTATCAAGGTAGTTTCTTGACCTCCGTGCAAGCTCGATGTTGATGTGAACACACCACCTAGTTTATTTTCAAGAGTATTGTTAAACCATTCTTCAGTGGTACTGTCAAAAAAAGATTTTAGAGGCGCAGCCATGTTTCCAAAATGAGTTGGGCTTCCAATTATCATTCCAACACAATCTTTTAAGTCATCTTTAGTTACGATAGCATCATCTGTGTCTGAGTAATGCTCAGAATTCACTGTCCGAATCTTTGCGCTTATACTACCTGTTGATTCTATGCCACGCGCTATCGTCCGAGCCATTTTTTTTGTTGAATCATTTTTTGAGTAATATAGTATTAAGATATCTTTCATATGGATAGGATACCTTTTATGAACTATAAAAAGAATACCTTTAAAATTATTTCATTGATATTAGTTTTTTTTATAGCATCTTGCACAACAAAATCAGTTGAGATTGAGGGATCTTCAAGATTTTCCACTATCTTGATAGAAAAAAACCCTGATCAATTTCATCAGGTTGTATACGGAGACACGTTGTGGTCAATATCCAATGCATATTACAGGGATCCACTCTTATGGCCAATTATTTTTAAAAATAACAAAGATAGGATATATGATGCAGATTTGATTTTACCTGGACAAAGCCTCATAATAAATCAAAAAATTACAGCTGCTTCTAAAAATAAAGCTAGAATGTATGCTAAAACAAGGGGCCTTTGGGTTGTAGGATATAGAGAAGAGTCTGACATAATGTTTTTGGAGAGTGAGTAATGAAAAAAGTATTACTATTATCGTTGTTTATAGTTTTAACGCCAATATCAAATATCGAGGCAAATCAATTTGATGAGCAGACATCATCAAAGATAATTCAACAAGCAGAAAAAAATTATAAAAAAGTTCTAAAAGTTAAGAATGCATGGAGAGACACAAAAAAGATTATTAAAAACGCTAAAAAAGCTCATAAAGAAAAAGATTATAAAAAGTCTGTCACGCTAGCAAAAAAAGCGTTGAATGAGGCTAACATGGCTTATGAACAATATGAGAAACAGAAGGACAACTATCGATTTCTAGATTAAGTAACTAGTAAATTTATAAGCTCATCTAATTTAATACTACTTTTATCAGAGCTTCCTCTTGTTTTAAATGTTACTTCGCTCTTATCAGCCTCCGTTTTACCTATGATTATTATGTTTGGAATACCAATAAGTTCCCAGTCATTAAGTTTGCTTCCAAGTTTACTATTTCGGTCATCGAGCATTACATCTAATCCTGACTGTTTAAGTTCTTCGTAAATATGTGATGAAAAATTTCTTATCTTCTCATTTTTATGTGCGTCAATTTCAACCACTACAACATCAAAAGGCGAGATACTTT